>JAEEGK010013064.1_pt1 | contig 18776 bp, 14 predicted proteins | sample 8958771 | NCBI WGS metagenome assembly JAEEGK01 (sample SAMN16246547, study PRJNA631951) | gut metagenome | biome: gut microbiome; feature: rumen; material: SC-attached | host: Bos | place: Iran: Karaj | collected 2018-10
TATCTCCTACTGTAAGCCCCTTTATCGCGACGATAAGAGCTTACTGGGCATCATCTCCACCGATATCTCGTTGTTTCGCCTGTCGAGGATCTTCACTACCGAGACCTCCTTTGCCGATTCCTATTTCTTCATGATTGGCGATGAAGGACGCTTCTATCTGCATCCTGACTCTACACAACTCTTCACGAAGACCATCTTCACCGATGCCGATCCCGACAAGAATCCCGATATCATCGCTCTGGGGCATCAGATGACTACCGGGCAGCAAGGCAGCATGAGCGTCAGGATCAAGGGCGTGCCCTGCATCGTCACTTATCAGCCTGTGCCCGACACCAACTGGAGTCTTGCCCTCGTCACTCCCGAGCGCACCCTCCTCCGCAGCTACAACCTCCTGGCCTACATCGTCTCTGCCCTCCTCATCATCGGTCTGGTGCTCATCCTGTTCTTCAGCAGCTTCATCGTGACCCAAGCCATCCGCCCCCTCTACAACCTTGCAAAAAAGTTGCAGCGCATTGCCGATGGCCATTACGACGAGACCACTGAACGTACGCGCCACCGCGATGTCGTGGGCCGTTTGCAGAACAGTTTCGCCACCATGCAGGAATCGTTAGACCGTCATGTCAGCGACATCCGGAAGATGAACATCGAAGCCGAGCGACGCAATGAAGAACTCGCCCGTATCAGTGAACTGGCTAAGGAGTCCACCCGTCAGAAATCGCTGTTTATTCAGAACGTGTCCCACCAGATACGTACGCCCTTGAACATCATCATGGGCTTCTCGCAGGTACTCAAGGAAAACAAGGGTGCTATATCGGCAGATGAGGCTAAGGGCATCACCGATATGATGCGCCACAACGCCCAGATGCTCGACCGTATGGTACTCATGCTCTTCGACAGTTCTGCCCGTGGTATCACCGAGGAGACCTATGCCAACCGCGATGAGGAGGTGAATTGCAACGATCTCGCCCGTTATTGCGTCTCAGAGAATCTCAAGCATTTCCCCGATACTCCTGTTAATTTCCTAACCGATGTGTCCGATGACCTCAATATCCACACCAGCCGCCTCTACCTCATGCGCAGTCTCCGTGAACTGCTCTATAATGCCTCTAAATATTCTGATGGTCAGCACATCACGATGCGCATCAATCGTACAGACGACAAGGTGTATTTCATCGTCGAGGATACCGGTCCTGGCATCGCTGATGAATATGTGGACCACCTCTTTGAGATGTTCACCAAGGTTAACGACCTCTCTGAAGGTCTTGGCTTGGGTCTCTCCCTCGCCAAGCGTCATCTCAAGAACCTCGGTGGCGACCTCTTCCTCGATACCACCTACAAAGCCGGTTGTCGTTTCATCATCGAACTGCCCATCGACGAATAAAGCTCGCGCGTGCCTATTAATATTTCGCACGCGAGGAAATGTTAAAAATGATATCTTACTGAAAGATTTTCCCTTTTTTTCTTGGAAGATAGTGGGAATTTTTCCTATCTTTGCGCCGCAATTAAAAATTCTATCACAATTAGTTAAACACAAATGAAAAGAAAAGCCGTCAAACAAAGTTTATTCAGTCGTCGGGTGACGCAGATGAAGATGTAGCTCTCCAGGCTATGTTTTGTTCTGTCGTGATTCAGACTGCGCAACTGCGTTTGAAGGTCGTTCTTTGAAGCTTTGCTTCGAAAAACAGCTGCGCCTCAGCAAAGTCTGAAAGTGAACTTTCACTTTGCATTCGGCTTGCATGTTCTTTGACATATTGTTACAACGGTGTGATAGAGACTCAACACAAGTTTCTATGAAGCTCACTGGGCAGAGGCCGCAAGGCTTTGCCCAAATAACTCTTGCGCCCCTTTTTTCGGGGCATTCGGAAACACATTTTTTCAATTTCAACCCATTTTTATGGAAAAGGATTTATTGAAGCTCGACAACGAGCAGTGTGATGACGATTTTGACAAGTTGCTCCAGGGTTTCCTGGACGACGACACAACCTCTGATGATGCTGATACCGAAGATGAAGACACTGTAGATGACAAAACCGACGATGACGTGGGAGATTCCTATCATTTCGGAGGCGAGCGCAACTACATTCCGGAAATCACGAAGGTGGAGATTCAAGTCCAGCCCAACCTGTTCGGTTCGCCCTATGTCAATGGCGACATTGCGGTGACCATCCAAGGCAATGACGACGCAGACTTCGCCGACAACCGTTTCCAGCTGAACGTTCTTGGTGAGGGATATTATCCGATGGCAAACACCAAGACCTATTTCGAGGCTGAGCATCCCACACCCAATGCGATCATGCTCACGATGATGAGTTTTGTTGTATGGCTGCCAGGCCGCTACACACTCTACATCCGCGACAACAGCGACGACTCTCTCATTCAGATGCCCTTCACGCTCGACGACCAGTTGCAGGCCACGGTCTCCGATCCGCAACCTTGTCTGCCATGCAGTCCTGAGGACATCCTCACCACGTCGCTTGATGGCTACGACATCAATTGGAACCTTGTGGCGCAGCGACCTGGTATGGCGCAGATTCGCAACTTCATCATCCGCCAGCGTCAGTTCGAGGTCTACAACGAGTTCCGCAAGGGCATGCGTGGCGAGGCGCTTAGTGAGAAAGGCCATCTGCTGATCGGCACACGCAACCGCGACCTCACGTCCAGTCAGCTCTTATGGCTGCAAACGTTGGTGGCCCGTAACTATACGTTCGGTTGCATCGACTGCGGTATGCTCTTCGATGCCTCGCGCAACAATCCCTATGAGCCGTGCTTCGAGGCATTGTCCGACACCGATAACCATGTCTTCTGTCTGACCAATCCAGGCGCCCTCCTTGGGCAAGGCGGAAAGGTCATCGTCAAGAAGATTGTCGAGAAGATCCGTATCAACGAAAGTCGCTATCTGCTTTGGATCTGCGGTTACAAGCAGGACATCGAGGCCGTGCTCAGCATGTTTCCTTCGCTTGCTGCCTTCTTCCCCAGCAATCATCGGCTGGAACAGGAGCCGCCCAAGGATTTCGAGCAGGTGCACGCCTTCTTCGACGCCCTCAAGAACGAAAAGCTCTACTGTTCTATCGACGCGATGGACGAGCTCGCTCATGCGCTGTTAGAGGGCTGTCACAAGGGCATCCTCTCTTCCTGGACTACGGCCGACATCCGGCAGTTTGTCGTCGAACAGGTGAAGCCTCGCTATCTGGCTCGCTGTTATCAGCAGATCAACGACGAGAGCCTGCCGCAGGTTGAGATTGACGACCTCTGCCTCGACCGGCTCATCAGCATCGAATCCACCTACGAACAGTGTCTCAAAGACCTGGACGAGATGGTTGGACTCGACGAGGTGAAGGAAGGCATCCGACGGATGGCAGCAAACACGAAGTTCTTCGCTGAGCGACGTCATCGCGGACTGACCACCTCGCAGGAAGCCACGTTCCACTGCATCTTCACCGGCAATCCGGGAACCGGCAAGACCACCGTCGCCAAGAAGCTCGGCCGTATTTACCGCGCCTTGGGACTGCTCTCGCGAGGGGATGTCATCGCCGTTGACCGTACCCGACTCGTGGGCCGATACATCGGTGAGACCGAGGAGAATATGAAGGCCATCCTCGACGAGGCGCGTGGCAATGTGCTTTTTATCGATGAGGCTTACACCCTCTACGACGGCGCCAGCGACCGCAAGGACTTCGGCGCGCGGGTCATCGACTCGCTGCTCACCGTGCTCTCGCAACCCGACCCCGACATGCTGGTCATCTTCGCTGGCTACCTGAAGGAGATGGACGCGATGCTCAACACCAATCCCGGACTGATGGGACGCTTCCCTTACAAATATCAGTTCAAGGATTACAATGCCGAGCAACTCTTCATCATCGCCAGCCGCCTTTTGCAGCACGACGACTACCGTCTCTCGCCCGAGGCTGAGGCCCAGCTCCGCGAGTCCATTGCCAAGGCCTATGCACAGCGCGACGCCAACTTCAGCAACGCCCGATGGGTGGAACAGTTCGTTGGCAACGGTATCATCCCCGCGATGGCCAGCCGACTGGCCCAGACCGGCAGCGACGATTATCAGACCATCGAGGCCGTCGACGTCCGTCAGGCCTACGATAAGTTCAATCCTAAAGCCATAGCCCTGAAGCCCCGCCAGAAGGTGGGCTTCAGCGCTTAGGCGCTTTCAACAGAAAAACATATTCTTATGTACAAGATTTTACAAGATCCAGACAATGATCTCCTGCTGGTCATCGAACCGCAGGACTGTGAGCCCGATGGCCCTATGTTTATCTACGACGGTGGCGACACCGCCTTACTCTTCCGCGACTGGTTCAGCAACGTCCGTCTCAATGACATCGGCTCCGTTGCCCGTGAGCAACTGCTGAGCGCCCAAGTCATCTATGTCCTTGAAAAGTCTGGCGACGCCATCGCCCGCGAATACGCCGCTCCCATCCGCATCGTCCGCGATGTCAAAAGCCTGATGATGTAAAAATGAAACTGTCAACTGTCAACTGAAGAATTTATTTGAGTAATAAGGGGGTGTGTCAAAATAGGCACATTCTCTTTTTTATTTTATCTTCAAGCCTTACAACGCTATCACCCGCGAATACACTGCGCCCATCAAGAAAGAACCAGCTTTTCGATTGCTTTTGCCAATCCTTCGTTATTGTTACTATCTGTAACACAATCTGCTACGGATTTCAACTTTTCGCAGGCATTTCCCATAGCGACACCAGTACCCGCTATCTTGAGCATGCTCAAATCGTTCTCCGAATCACCGAAACAGATGGTGTCTTGAATCCTGATATTGAGTATGTCAGTCAGTTTTTTTAGTGCATATCCCTTTGAGGCATGCAGGGACATGAACTCTAGATTATTCGGTTCACTTCTTGTTACATTGTATCGTTTTCTCAGTATTTCCGGCATTTCTTTCTCTATCTTATCCAACTTTTCTTCCTTGCCAGCAAACACCATTTTGAAAACCTTCTCATCAGCGTCCAATTGCCTGACATCGTCTTGCGTTAGGCTCATATTGTTTTTCATGGCTTCAATTTCTGCCTGTTCATTATTTCCCTGACAGACAAGCCTTTTGGAGGTAAACACGTAATAGTCCTCCGGATCACCACAAATACTCTCTGATATTTTTGTAACATCATCAAGGGTAAGAATACTCTCGCTTACCGCCTGTCTATCCTTTAAACAAAGAATCATTCCTCCATTAAAGCAAACAAGATAGTCGATTAAACCTTCTGCACCGATGGATTTAATAATATTCTCTATACCACTCGGAGCCCTGCCCGAGGCGAAAACTACCTTCACACCTCTCTTTATGGAATCTCTAATGGCTTTTTGTGTTCGTTCAGTTACACATCCTTTATCTGTCAAGAGAGTCCTGTCGCAGTCGATGAGCATCAGTTTATATCTCATATCAAAATGATGTTTTTCAAATAATAATATAGCACTTTCATCAATAGCGATGCCACAATCATACCTCCTCCTATCACCAGCAGTAACCATTCGGGGTATTTGTTTGTCCGTGTTTCTTCCTTGCGTACTAACAGCATATTAAGACACCCGAACGAAATGACAATCATCCCGGCAAAGCCCATAAGAAGCAGGAGGGAGTCAATCATTGTTATTTGGCCCTTGATAATGTCAGTAGAGCCTATAATCAAAGCCATGACAGCACTGAAGAATCCGAGAATACTGATATAGTCTATTTTGCTCTTATCCATCAGTTGTTGGAAATTTTCCGTATTCTTTTTCATCTCTTCCCGGATTTGCTTCGCCTCTTCTTTCAGTGCCTTTTTATCCTTTATACTTTGAAAGCGGCTGATTAAAGACTGATATTCGTTGATTCTAGTAAAATAGTCTTCCCTTTTGGAGTCCTCAATTTCTATCGCCTTCCTGACTTCATTTATTCCTTCATCATAATTTTTGTCACAACAATAGATTCTGCCACGAGTGGAATAGAATTTGGCATATGGCCTTTTTATAATGGCCTTTCCTATCAGTTTTTTTGATTCTTCCAGCAATTCTCTTTCTTCCTCTGAAATGTCTTCTGTTGCCATTTCACACTGAAGGACAACGGTTTCTGTATAGATTTGTGTGAAGGCTGGCAGACGCTTGTAAGTGGCAGATATGTTATCTTTCCATAGTTTCAGCGCTTTCATGGGATTAAAGTCATCTGCAGTTTCCTGGATGTAATAGTATGCCTCCATGATCTTGAATATTTCATCTTGACCAATTATATCTTTACAGTCATCTACCAGTTTTTTGAACTTTTTGTAATCCTTTAATCTACGATGCTTCGTACACAGGCAGTAAAAGGCATCCACCCGTGCTTTGGCAATATCCTTATCATTCAGTTCCTCGTTTTCATGACCATTCAGGATATCACATAAGTCTTTTTCCAATTTAACATCCAGATCAGGATTTCTCCGCTGCTCGTTCTGTTCTTCAATACATGTATCAGCAATAGCCAGGATTCCTTCAATGGCATCATCGTTGATGGCCTCCTCAGATTCTGGTGCATTGTTGATGCTTTCCATCAAATCATCATAGAGTTTGACTAAGAGTTCACAGACGGCATTTATTCTGTCGTAATCATTGCCCTTGCACTTTTCTCTTATTCGATGCAAGAAATCTTTTGTGTCTTGCTTGTAGGCGTCACGATTTTTGTATTGATGGTTTTGAATCTCGGTTATTATTGCGTTCATCTTCTAAAAATGGGGGTTAGAATTAATTACTCTTGGTGCACACGTCAGGAACGGTGTGCTCGGTGCAAATATAAGCATAAAAACTGAATAATCCAAATTTTAGGTTAAAAAAAGTTTGTGGGCTGCCAAGGTGTGTTTATATGAGTCTCGCCGCTTTCACTGCAGTGGGCTTTTCGATGGGCGATGCTGAATAATTGTCGAAAGATTTGGAAGATAAGAAAAAATCTCTATCTTTGCAGACGTATTATTTGTTCTTTAAATTGAATACATATGAAGAAAGAAACAATTGATCAGTTGTACAAGGAGTTTGAACAGTATGCCCTTGAAGTGAATGGTGTTGAGTGTTGGAGTGCTCGTGAGTTACAGGAACTCCTTGGTTACAGTAAATGGGAGAACTTTACCAAAGTGATTAACAAGGCTCACGTTTCAGAAGCGAATACTCTTCCCATAGATGTTTACGCAAACAATCATAAAAAAGCCCCAATTGAAGTGACTTTATTGTTTATCGTCAAATCATAGTTCACGTAGGCGCCTTGCCTTTTAGATATGTTTAATGGATTATGCAAGTTTTTTATCGAAAATGTGATAATCATAAATATGATAATCGAAAATATGATAACGACAAACTTGAAACAAAATAATACTTTCTTTTTCTTTAAATAACAAATCTTTTTTGTACCTTTGCAACTGAATCGAAATATTATATGAGTATTATCAATAGATTTCTGACGGTTGTGACTGAGCCGGAGTTCTGAAAGAGGAAGAGATGAGGGTGTTTATGAAATATACAAGATGAAGGATATTGCATTAGTATTATCGAGTGGTGGGGCACGAGGATTGGCTCATATCGGTGCCATCGAGGCTTTGGAAGAGCATGGCTATCATATCAGTTCGATAGCCGGGTGCTCGATGGGCGCACTGATCGGCGGTGTCTATGCGGCGGGCAAGCTGAAGGAATACCGCGAATGGATGAAGACCATCGACCGGAAGAAAATGCTGGAGTTGACCGATTTCTCGTTTTCTATCAATCATCTGGTGAAAGGTGACCGTATTATCGAGGCCATCATGGCGTTTGTGCCCGATATGGCCATTGAGGACCTGCCCATTCCTTATTGTGCTGTGGCTACCGACTGGCAGAATGGTGAGGAGGTGGTGTTCCGTGAAGGTAGTCTGTTTGATGCTATTCGGGCGAGTATCTCACTGCCGTTGTATTATGAGCCGGTGCGTCGTGATGGTAGGATACTCATTGATGGTGGGGTGATCAATCCCATTCCTCTGAATCGGGTGGAACGCCACGAGGGCGACCTTCTGGTAGGTGTCGACGTGAGTGGCCATAATTATAAGAAGCAATGGGAGCGGCAGCAGCGGTTGGCAGAGAAACACAAGGCTGACCGTTCACTGAAGGCACAGATACTCGATAAACTGTTGCCCGACAACCTTGATTTCAACTATTACACTGTACTTTCGCGGACGAGTTCGCTCATGATCCGTCAGAACTCTATCCTGATGGAAAGGCTGATGAAACCGAATATACTCATCGACATTCAGATGAGTAGCTATGGCGGTTTCGACTACGACAAATCGGAGCGGATTGTCACCCTGGGAAAGAAGAAAACCGACTTGGCCATCAGTCAGTTTGAAGGCAAGTGATGCTTACAGTTTTTCTGTTTCAAGGGTGTTGGGGTCGAGGGTATCGAGGATGCCTTGGATGACGCCTTTGATCTCGCTGCCGATGTTCTTCAGCTTGTCGAAGACACCGTCCTTGGCGCCCTTGGCCATGTATTTCACGCAGTCGGCTTCGAGGCGGCCGATCTTGGTCTTTTCGGCAGCGGTGTAGTCGAACTCGTGCTTATGGATGCGCTCGCGGATGCTGACGAATTTCTTGCCAGCCCGCTCCCACTCGTCAACGCTGTAGTTGCGGCTGTTGTCGCGTAGTTCGTAGGAGAAGTCCTCCAGCTGGCTGATGGCGCTCTGTTTCGTGGAGCAGGCGGTGAGGGCCAGCAGCATCGCGGCGCCAAGGATGATATTCCGGATTTTCATTTTACCTTATTATATTTTATTTTTCACACAGATCTGTGTGACTATTTGACGTCGAATGTGAAGTAGAAGTTCTCGAGGGTGCAGAGTGATTTCTCCTTAGTGTCGGACTTGAAGACGAGGTAGATGGCATGAAGACCTACGAGCTCGGTCTTGTCGATGCCTACTGCGCATTTCCAGGGTTCCCGTTTCATGTCGGCTAAAAGGTGGATTTCGCCGATCTTCTTACCGCCTTGCGAGATCCATGGGCGGTCCTGCATGATGTCGATATCTCCCTCGATGCCTTCGGGGATGAGGCTCAGGATGAACATCAGATTGGCCTTTGTTGCCAGACGCTTGGCATCGAAGAGGAAGTATTTATAGCCTACGATGGAGCCGTCGGTATTGTTGATGACGCGGTTGGTGTTGTAGCGTATGTCGTAAGGCGCATCGTATTTCTCTTTTGAGGCGAGGGCCTGTTCCTTGGTCATATCGGGCGTGCCGCCATAGCCGGCCTCTACGTAGGAGCCGTAGAAGGTGTTGTTAGGCCATTCGTGGACGGCGGGTTTCGGACCGGTGAGCCAGCAGGCGATGCCGGCAGAGTGACATTCGAAGGGATCGAGGCCGTTGAGCGCAAAGCCGTTGCTATTGTATTCACCCTCGGAGATCTCTACCTTACCACCCTTGCCTTCCTCGACCTTCACGCTGATGGGAGCTACCATTGCCTGACGGGCGAACTCATCGGTACCGGTCTGACGGTGATAGAACACATACCACTGGCCGTTGATCTCGCAGATGGAGCCGTGCGTATTGCCGTCGGGAACGGCCGAGGCGATGACATTGCCCTGCTCATCCTTTTCGCGGGCGCGGCCGTCGATGATGGTGCCGCCGTAGTTCCAGGGGCCTAAAGGCGTGTCGCCATAGCAATAGGCGAGGGTATAGTTGGAAGTGGGCAGGCCGAACTCGCCATCCTCGGTGAAGCGGCTGTAGATGAACACATATTTATCCTTGATCTTTCGGATGCTGGAGGCCTCGAAGAAGCGGAACTGTCCCGGCTGGTTGCGGCCTGAGATCATATCCTCGACAATCTGGGTGCCAGGTTTGACGGTGGCTATCGTCTCGGGATCGAACTCTGCGGCATAGGAGCGCTCGAAACCCCAATAGCCGTAGACACGGCCGTCGTCGTCGACAAATACGGCGGGGTCGAACTGCAGCACACCATCCACTTTGTTCGGATCATCCTTGCTCCAGTTGCAGACCTCGAAGGGACCGTCGGGACGCGAGCTCTTGGCTATCAGGCCATTGCGGAAACCTGTCTGGTCGTTTGGAAAGAGGTAGTAGGTCTTGTTGCCATCTTTATCAATCGCCATCGTCACGTCGGGAGCAAAGAGTACATCGGCCGTGCCTGCCGAATCGAAGGGCTGGCCGTCGCGGTTCTTGTCGACCACGAGGATGGTGCCATCGTAGCGCCAGTTGTTCAGGCTGTCGACTGAGGCCGACCACACCACTTGGTCGCGACCGCAGTAGTCGGTTATGATGTCGTCGTGTGAACCATACACATAGACGCGGTATTTGCCAGGCTGATCGGGGTCTTCGAACACATAAGGCTCGCCATCGGGGATGTGTTCCCAAAGCGGCATATAAGGGTTGCCTGGTGTTGACAGTTGACAGTTGACAGTTGACAGTTTTGCTTGATTCTGACAAGCGGCGATGGCCAGCAGGCTGATGCCGCCAAGCATGAGATTTTTGAGCTTCATATCCTTTTAGTTTTGATTTTGGTGCAAAGATATGAAAAAGAAGTGAAAAGTGAAGAGTGAAAAGTGAAAAATTTGTTGTCGCCTGCCTAATTTTCAAATAAATTAAGTACTTTTGCGGCATCAATTATTCATACCATAGCCGGAAATGATTCGTTATACCAAGAAGGAAGAGATCTGGAATGCAGCGTCGCATGGCGGAGGCATTCTGTTGGGTGTCGTGTTTGGCTTCATCTTTTTGGTTTGGTGTTTCCAGGCAGACAACAACTGGGCGCGGTTAGGTGTGATCCTCTATCTGTTTGGTATGCTGGGCTCGTATGCGGCCTCGACACTCTACCACTCGATGAAGCACCACTCGAAGTGGAAGGAGCGTCTCAGGAAGTGGGACCACGCGGCCATCTACTGGCATATCGCAGGTTCGTATTCGCCCTTGACACTGACGGCGCTACGCGAACAGGGCTATTGGGGCTGGAGTCTGTTTGTCTTTGTCTGGTCGTGTGCCATCGCGGGTACCATCGTGAGTTTTATCCGGTTGAAGGAGCATTCTCATCTGGAAACATTTTGTTTTGTCGGCATGGGTCTGAGCATACTTGTGGCCTTTAAACCGTTGATGGACTCGGTGTCGGAGGCGGCTATCATCTGGCTGATCGCCGAGGGTGTGAGCTATATTACGGGTGCCGTGTTCTATTCGTTCAACAAGAAGAAATACATGCACTCCATATTCCATTTCTTTGTGCTGGCCGGCTCGGTATGTCATATCATCGCCGTTTGGGACGTGCTGATGCAACAACTTTAATAATTCATAATTCGTAATTCATAATTCGCTTTTTATTTGGCGGTTTGGCGGAAAAATACTAATTTTGCAGGCAAAATTTGCAAATTTAACAAAAAATTATGGCTTATACACGTATGACCGCTGCAGAGGCTGCAGCATTGATTAAGAATGGCGATAACATCGCTATGAGTGGTTTTACACCTGCTGGTGTGGCAAAGGCTACAACCAAGGAACTGGCGAAGATTGCCGAGGCAGAGCATGCTGCAGGCAGAGAGTTTAAGGTAGGTATTTTCACTGGTGCGTCGACGGGTCAGTCGACAGATGGTGTGCTTGCCAACGCACAGGCTATCAAGTATCGCGCTCCTTACACCACGAATCCTGACTTCCGCAAGCATGTGAATATGGGTGAGATTCCTTATAACGACTTGCATCTGAGTCACATGGCACAGGAGCTGCGCTATGGTTTCTATGGTGATGTGGACTGGGCAATCCTGGAGGTCTGTGATATTGAGGAGGTCGGCAACGACTATCATGTCTATCTGACCGCTGCTGGTGGTATCTCTCCAACGGCTGCGCGTCTTGCCAAGCATGTCATTCTGGAACTTAACTCGTTCCACAACCCCAATGCGAAATATCTTCATGATGTCTATGAACCATTGGATCCTCCTTATCGCAAACCCATTCCCATCTTCAGTGTAGGCGACCGCATCGGTGTCCCCTATGTGACGATTCCCAAGGAGAAGGTGGTGGGTGTCGTAGAGTGTAACATCCCTGATGAGGCTCGTGCCTTCAAGGACAGCGACCCTGTGACAGACAAGATTGGTTATCTCACCGCTGAGTTCCTCGTTGCCGAGCTGCATGCAGGTCGTATGCCGAAGGAGTTCCTGCCCTTGCAGAGTGGTGTGGGCTCGACAGCCAACGCCATCCTCGGTGCACTTGGTCAGGACAAGCATGTGCCCGACTTCAATATCTATACCGAGGTGCTGCAGGACAGCGTGGTAGGTATGATGCTGAATGGACGTGTAAAGGATGCTTCCGCTTGTTCACTGACTGTCTCTAACGAGTGTCTGATGCAGGTCTATGACAATATGGACTATTTCAAGAACCACCTGACGCTGCGTCAGAGTGAGATATCCAACCACCCTGCCGTTATCCGTCGTCTGGGTGTCATCGCCATCAATACCGCCATCGAGGTGGACATCTATGGTAATGCCAACTCTACCCATATCAGTGGTACAAAGATGATGAACGGTATCGGCGGTTCTGGTGACTTCATCCGCAACGCCTATCTGAGTATCTTCACTTGTCCTTCTGTGGCAAAGGGCGGCTGCATCTCCAGCATCGTTCCTTTCGTCACCCACCAGGACTCCTCCGAGCACGACGTGAATGTCATCGTGACAGAACAGGGTGTTGCCGACCTGCGTGGCAAGAGTCCGATGCAGCGTGCACAGACCATCATCGAGAACTGCGCACATCCTGACTATAAGCAGTTGTTGTGGGACTACCTGAAGCTAGGTACCGGCGGACATACCCGTCATTGTCTCACTGCCGCCTTCGCCATGCACGACACACTGGCTCGCAAGGGTGACATGCATCTGACAGATTTCTCAGAATACCTTAAATGAGTATTACCAGTTTAGTAAGATTTGTTTTCGAGCCCCGTATGCGGGCTTTGGAAAAGCATCAGACACAAGGTGAGCTGTTGCAGCGGACGGTGTTGAACCACCTGGTGCAGACGGCAAAGGACACGGAATACGGAAGGAATCATGCCTTTGGTGGCATCAAAGGCTATGAGGACTTCGTCAGACACTGTCCTGTGAACACCTATGAGGAGTTGAAGGGGCAGATTGACCGGATGCGTCATGGAGAGGCTGACGTGCTATGGAAAGGCAAGGTTCAGTGGTATGCTAAGTCCTCTGGCACGACGAATGACAAGTCGAAATTCATTCCCGTCAGTCCTGAGGGCTTGCAGAAGATTCACTATGCCGGAGGGTTCGACTCTGTGGCACTTTACCTGCGTAACAACCCGAAGTCCCGTTTGTTTGACGGACGCGCCTTGATATTAGGTGGCAGTCATGCCCCCAACTATAACCTGCCAGGCTCACTGGTAGGTGACCTCAGTGCCATCCTCATCGAGAATATCAACCCGCTTGCCAATCTTGTACGAGTACCGAAGAAGCAGACTGCCTTGCTGCAGGACTTTGAGGTCAAGAGGGAACGCATAGCCCGTGAGGCGATGAACAAGAACGTGACGAATATCTCCGGGGTGCCCTCATGGATGCTCTCCGTACTTAACTGTATGATGGAGATCACGGGGAAGACGCATCTGGAGGAGGTATGGCCTAACCTGGAGGTGTTCTTCCATGGGGGTGTCGCCTTCACCCCTTACCGCAAACAGTATGAGCAGTTGATCACGTCACCCAGGATGCACTATATGGAGACTTATAATGCCTCAGAGGGTTTTTTCGGACTACAAGACGACCCTGCCGACAAGGCGATGCTGCTGATGCTCGACTATGGGGTGTTCTATGAGTTCGCTGAGCTCTCTGATTACTCTGAGAACGCTGAGGATGCGAAAATCGTACCCCTTTGGGGAGTCGAGAAAGACAAGAACTATGCCATGCTGATCTCCACATCCTGTGGTCTATGGCGTTATAAGATTGGAGACACCATCCGTTTCACCTCCACCAATCCCTATAAGTTCGTCATCACTGGACGTACCAAGAGTTTCATCAATGCCTTTGGTGAGGAACTCATCGTCGACAATGCCGAGCAAGGACTCTCCTATGCCTGTCAGCAGACGGGTGCGGAGGTGCTGGAATATACCGCTGCCCCTGTGTTCATGGATGCGAACGCGAAATGCCGGCACCAGTGGCTCATCGAGTTCTCGAAAGCACCTGCCGACCTCGCACAGTTTGCCCGCTTGCTGGACCAGAGGCTACAGGAGGTGAACAGCGACTACGAGGCGAAGCGTTATAAGGATATCACGCTACAGCCCCTGGAGCTGATAGAAGCGCGGACGGGTCTTTTCAACGACTGGTTGAAGCTTCGTGGTAAACTGGGAGGACAACATAAGGTGCCTCGTCTGAGCAACTCCCGTGAGCATATCGAGCAGCTGCTTTCGCTCAACGTGAAAAAGCAATAATTATATAATGTGGAAATGATGAAGAGGAGAGGAAATCTTTTAATTATTACATTTTTCCATTTTATCATCGCAACCATCATTGCAAGTTGTGCCCGTATGGGACAGCCCGACGGAGGATGGTATGACGATGAGCCTCCTCGTATCATCGGCTCCACACCAGAGGATGGCGCCACAGGAGTAAAGGAGAAGAAAATCACCATCCAGTTTGATGAGTATATCAAGGTTGACAATGCCACAGAGAAAGTCATCGTGTCACCTCCCCAGCTGGAGATGCCGGAGATCAAAGTGGCTGGTAAGAAAATTGTGGTGGAGCTGAAAGACACGCTGAAGCCTAATACCACCTATACCATCGACTTCAGTGACGCTATCAGCGACAATAACGAAGGCAATCCCCTGGGCAACTATACCTTCACCTTCTCCACTGGAGAGCAGATAGACACCTTCGAGGTGGCGGGTAATGTGCTGGATGCCTCGAACCTTGAACCCGTGAAGGGTATTCAGGTGGGACTATATGACGACCTCAGCGATACGGTATTCAGGAAGAAACCCCTGTTACGTGTGGCACGTACTGACGGACGAGGACGCTTCGTCATCAAGGGTGTCGCCCCTGGTGAGTATCGTGTCTATGCCCTGCAGGATGCTGACGGTAACTATATGTTCAACCAGAAGAGTGAGATGATTGCTTATTCTCATCAGACCTACCAGCCCTCCTCAAAACCTGATATCCGACAGGATACTATCTGGAAGGACACCCTGCACATCGACAATATCATACAGGTGCCATATACTCATTTCTATCCTGATGACATCGTATTGCTGGCGTTCCAGGAGATACAGACAGACCGTTATCTGCTGAAACAACCAGAGCGTAAGGACCCTGACCGCTTCACCCTCTATTTCAGCCATGGGAATCCCCAGTTGCCAGAGATCAGGGGACTGAACTTCAACGAGCAGGACGCCTTCGTCTTGGAAGCCAGTGAGAAGAAGGACACCCTCACCTATTGGTTGAAGGACACCACCCTTGTCAACCAGGACACCCTGCGCATGGAACTGAGTTATCTCATGACAGACTCCGCGGGAATACTGGTCACACAGGTGGATACTGTGGATGTCCTGGCAAAGACGAGTTATGAGAAACGACAGAAGGAGCTGAAGAAGTCCATCGAGGAATGGGAGAAGAAACAGGAGAAGCTGAAGAAGCGCGGAGAGCCCTATGACAGTATCATGCCCCCAAAGCCCCTGGAGGTTAAATATAATGTGAGACAACAGATGGACCCTGACTATATTACGACCTTTGAGATGCCGTCACCCCTCATCCATTGTGACTCGTCAGCGATCCACCTCTATACAAAGATAGACAGTCTGTGGTATAACACCCCCTTTGAGTTCCACCGAAGGGACTCCACCCTGCGGGAATATGTGTTTGTCGCGGAATGGCAGCCGGACACGGAGTATAGTCTGGAAATCGACTCCGCTGCCTTCGTGGATATCTACGGACTTGCCTCGAAAGCCTTTAAACAAGGTATCAAGGTGCGCTCGATGGATGAGTATGCCACCTTGCTGATGCAGCTGAGTGGAAAGAACGATACCACGGTGGTGGTGGAACTGCTCGACAAAGGTGACAAAGCCCTAAAGCAAGTAAGGGCTCTCAATGGGAATGCCGAATTCTTCTACCTGTCACCGGGGAAGTACTACATCCGTGCGTTCATCGACCGTAACGGCAATGGTCAATGGGACACCGGCAACTATGACCAGGACATACAGGCTGAGGAGGTCTATTACTATCCTAACAGTATCGAGTGTAAAGCCAAGTTTGATGTCACACTGCCCTGGAACCTGACGGGTACGCCACTGACACGACAAAAACCTGACGCCATCACAAAACAGAAACCTGACAAAGAGCAACAGAAACTGCGTAACCGTAATGCGGACCGTGCCCGTGAGTTAGGGATAGAATATGTCAAAAAAGAAACCGTAAAATAGATAAAGAATCATGAAACGACTGCTTTTGGTATTATTTACGTCATGCGCCATGCTGACTGCCCATGCCCAATGTGGTACAGAGAATACAGCTTTTAAGTCTGGGGAGTTCCTCTCCTATGATCTTTACTTCAACTGGAAATTCGTATGGATGAAGGTGGGTACGGCGTCTATGTCTATCGTACAGTCGACCTATAATGGCAAACCAGCCTTCCGCAGTAGTCTGATCACAAGGGGTAACAGCAAGCTCGACAACTATTTCGTCATGCGTGACACCCTGTTGTGCTATACCAACCTGGACCTCTCCCCGCTTTATTTCCGTAAAGGTGCCAGAGAGGGGAAACGCTATTATGTGGATGAGCTGTGGTACACCTATCCCAATACCAACTGCCACCTGCGGATGCATCGTATCGACCACGACGGTGACGTGCATTGGAAAGACGCGGAGTATAAGGACTGTATCTACGACATGATGAGTATCTTCCTCCGTGCCCGTAACTTCGATGCCTCCAAGCTGAAGGTCGGAGAGAATATCCCCATGCCTATCAGTGATGCCCGCCACCTGTCTAACTCATGGCTGAAATTTACCGGTAAGACGACCATCAAGATGCGCAACAGCAGTGCTAAGTTCCGCTGTCTCACCTTCTCGTTTATCGAGCGTGAGGACGGCAAGAACCATGAGCTGATCCGCTTCTTCGTCACCGACGACAAGAATCACCTGCCCGTACGCCTCGACCTCTTCCTGTCGTTTGGCTCCGCGAAATGCTACCTGACAGGATTCAAGGGCTTGCGTAACGACATGACCTCAAAGGTGGAATAGGTTAAAAGTCGGGAGCCTGTGCCTCGATACAACGGAGGTTACGTGCCAGCTGCTCTGTAGAGCTGGCTCCCACGAGGACGGAAGTCACACCTTGCTGTTTTAAGATCCAGGCGAGTGCCATCTCCGCGAGGCTCTCGCCTTTTTGCTGCGCCTCGTCGTTCCATTGGCGCAGCTGCTGCAACAGCTCCGGTGTCAGCATCTCTTCCCTGAGGAACATACCCTTTGCCATACGGGAGTCCTTGGGGATACCGTTCAGATAACGGTCTGTCAGCATACCTTGCGCAAGGGGTGAGAAGGCGATGAAACCTACTCCTGACTCATGACAGAGTTGCAGGATACCCTCGTTGATGGGTGCCTGGTCGAGCATATTCAGTTTCCCCTGGTATATCAACAGGGGGGTGTCGTGCTGCTTGAGATATTCTATACCGAAACGCAACGGCTCCAAGGGCCAGTTGGAGATTCCCACATAGAGCGCCTTGCCGGCTCGTACGATATCCACCAATGCCTGCAGCGTCTCCTCCAACGGCGTGTTAGGGTCGTAGCGATGACTATAGAACAAGTCGACATAGTCCAGGTGCATGCGCTTGAGACTCTGGTCCAACGAGGATATCAGGTATTTACGGGAGCCCCAGTCTCCATAAGGACCGTCCCACATCCCATAGCCTGCCTTGGTGGAGATAAACAACTCGTCACGATAAGGACGCAGGTCGTCGTCTATGATACGTCCCATCGTCTCCTCGGCAGAGCCCGCAGAAGGACCGTAGTTATTAGCAAGGTCGAGATGGGTCACTCCATGATCGAAGGCATAGCGCGTAATGGCGCGGCTCCGTTCATAGGGTGCGTCTTCTCCGAAATTGTGCCAGAAGCCCAGGCTGACCTTAGGTAAAAGAACTCCGCTCTTACCACAACGATTGTACATCGTCGGGAGTTTGGCATAACGCTCTGCTGAAGCTGTGTAATGAGGATGAGCAATCATGGTACTATTCGTTTAGATCCAATTGCGACGGCAAAGTTACTGCTTTTTACGTACATACGCAAGCCAGCGCATATGTTTTATAACATAAAAGTACGTATATTTTAAGGCTAAAATGCTTATACTTAGACTGTTACGATTTCGTATATCCTAAAAAAAGTACGCAAAATTTGCACATTTCAAAAAAAAGCAGTACCTTTGCAGTGTCAATTTTTACACATTATGAAGAGACCAATCCTTTTTCTGCTCACTGTGCTTGCCTCGCTGCAGATGTTGGCGACGGCATATACAAACGATTCGCTACTGCTGGTCTTGGACGCGGAGGTAGCCCGCTCGAAACAATACATCGCCCGCCATCACGCACGCATTGATTCGATGCGTCGCATCCGTCCGATGACGGAGGAGTTGGAGCTTCAGATTGCCCGAGAGTACCAGCATTTCCAGAGCGACTCGTCTCACGCATGGTTCTTCAGGCTCCGCAACGCCCATGAGCCTGTTTACACGGAAGCGTTCATCGGGACGGTGAAGCTGTCCGCCTCGTGCGGCCACTACAGCAACGCGATAGCCATGCTCGAGAAACCCGGCCGGCCGTCGATCCAGAGCGTAGAAGGATACAAG
>JAEEGK010013072.1_pt1 | contig 18772 bp, 17 predicted proteins | sample 8958771 | NCBI WGS metagenome assembly JAEEGK01 (sample SAMN16246547, study PRJNA631951) | gut metagenome | biome: gut microbiome; feature: rumen; material: SC-attached | host: Bos | place: Iran: Karaj | collected 2018-10
ACGTCCAGAACATTGTCGTCAAAATGCTGTGCAGAGCAGTACTTAGAGCTGTCAGCAGGGTTGCCCAGGCGGTAGCTGTTGTCGCCGGTACGGCGCTCGTAGGCCTCCATTGCGCGGATTGCAGCGCGGGAGTGGCCGGGAGTGTCCATCTCTGGCAGCACGCGTATGCGGCGCTCCCAGGCATAACGCAGTATTTCTTTGAAGTCTTCCTGGGTATAGAAGCCGGTGCCGGAAGCGGCGGGGTCAATGCTTCCGCTTGTGCCGGGCATCAAAGCCTCGGGCTCCCAAAGTTTGCCGTCCTTTTCTACCGGCAGGGCGTGATGTGATGCGTAGGTGGTAAGTTCCGGAAGCTCAGGTATTTCCAGCCTCCATCCTTCGTCGTCGATAAAGTGTAGATGCAGATAGTTGACCTTGTAGCGGGCCAGCATATCAATGAGCTTCATTACATCCTCTTTGGGAAGGAAGTTGCGGGCTACGTCCAGCATGAAGCCGCGGTACTGGATGTCCGGCCAGTCTTCAATTACAACAGGCGGCAATTGTGCCGGCAGCTGGTTGTAGGTATTGTGGGCATAGTAGAAGCCGTCTTCTTCTGAGGACTCGATGCTAGTCTCGTCCTGTCCGATGCTTATTTTATACCATCCCTGCGGATGAGGTTGCGTCGATACTATTATTTTTACCATCGATACGTCCGGCTTGGTGACGCTTCCATCCCCGTATTCTGCAACCTTTACAGAGGGGATGATGTCAGCCGGCATGACCTCATAGGTATGGGTGAACCATTCTGCGGCCGGCTCTGTCCATGTCTTGTCTTCTATGAACTTATATTCCGCTTTTATGGCGATATCCTGTTTGCCGTCCTGCTGAAGATAGAAGCCTTCCGGGGCCCATGACTTGCGGGGTAGGAGTTCTGATATATACTTGATGCTCAGCTCTTTACCTTCGTGCTGCGGCACGTCAATGTAGTAGCTGTTTCCTTTGTAGAATTTGATTTCTGCGGTGGCGTCTTCCGGCATGGTTATCTGCTGAGGAATGCGGGCGAACCATACCCTGCCGCCGGCAGGAATATTCTTTAAAACAATCTCGTGAACGGCTTTTCCGTTCTCATCCGCCTGACCTTCAATCCAGGTTACCGAAGGCTCGTTCTTCCCGCAGGCTGCCACCAGAAGCATCGCAGCAATTCCGGTAAATAGATTCAACGTTTTCATATAATTACAGAGTTAAAATGAGTTTTCAACAAAGATAATTATAAATACGTGAAAATAATAGCAGAATAATGCGGAAGGCCTTAAATATCCTAACGGAGGTTTGACAGTGTGGTGCTGATGAATTCGATTTTGCTGATTTTGCCCTTTGCGATGGTGAAGTAGTATTTGCCCCATTCTTTAAGGAAGAGACCATAATAGTTCTCCCTAAGGTGCTTTAAGTCGTTGCCGAAGTCACCGTGACCGTACTTTGAATTTATGTAGTCATATGATTTGAGTCGATCGACGGAATCACCAACTTTCAGACCACCGGGAATGATGTCAGAAAGAACATACGGAACAAAGAAAGAGGTTGTCATTCCTAAAATCTTATTGGACGATTTATCCAGATAGAAATGCGTCCCGAAAAGATCAATATCAATAATCCCGGGCTGACCGGCAAGCTCTTCTGGAACATATTCTCCACCGTTATAAAAATCCAATAAGAGCTTCTCGCGGATTACATCTAAGCCGACACCATCCAGTGCACCCAAATCTACTTCCGGGTACCAATCTTGTGCCTGAGATAGTGTAATAGATTTTATTATGCCGTCTTGGACAGTAAAGTAATAATGCTCATACCTTTCTTTAAATAGTATATATTCTGTGGCGTGGATCTTCGTGAAATTGTTCTCTGTGCGGTGATTCCCGTATTTGCAATTTGCAAAATCGAACTTTTCCAAATCTGCGGCTTTATCACCTACCTTGATACCGCCGGGGTAAACGTCGGAGAGGATGCAAAAAGAAGGGGAATCGGTCTCAAAAGCACACAAAGTATATCCTTTTAAACTTTCGTCGTTATTATATACCTTGTCCAAATAGATTTTACAGTTTTTGTATATCAAAACCGCATCACAATCATAGTCCATACGATCCCTATCCTGATCGACAGGAGTACCAAACATCTTGATAACCTCGTCCGGAGTTTTGCCATCCAGAGTGGCGATGTCTATCTGCGCCATGCAGGGAATGGCGGCAAGAAGCATAACGATAAGAGCATAAATCCGTTTCATGCTTGCGCCAACTGCAAAATTGTTGCCATTTTATGAGGGCGTTAAAAAAATTCTGGCTATCTTGCAACAATTGAGGAGAGCGGGCGTTATAAGTATAGAAAACGCAAACAATGACAAGAGAAGAAGCAACTGCATTTTACCGGAAGCATTACCGCCGGATATTTAACATCAGCCTGCGAATAGTAGAAAGCAGCGCTGACGCAGAGGAAATAATGCAGGACACCCTTCTAAAGTACATAAGCAATCAGCCGGAAGGGCTGAACGAAGCTCAGGAGAGCGCCTGGCTGGCCAGAACCGCCATCCGCAAGTCACTTGACTGGCTGCGTTCAAAGAAACGCGAAGCCGCCTTCCTGCACGAAGCCGCCCTTGCGGCCGAAGAGGTTGACGATACTACGGAGGAGATCGACACAAAAACCATCACACCGGAGCAGGTGGCAAAGGAAATCGGCATGCTGAAAGAGCCTTACAACCTTGTTTTGGACCTTGTACTTATAGAAGGACTTGATTATGAAGAAGTGTCGCAGTACACAGGAATAACACAAGGGAATTTAAGATGTTATGTCTCTCGCGGCATGGCAAAACTAAGAGAAGCACTAAAAAGAAAGCCAATATATCAATAGCACTATGTCAGATCTTGAAAAATACATAAAGGAAAACAGCCGGAAAATGGATGCTGCAGAGCCAGCTTCCGGTCACGAGCTAAGGTTTCTGGACAAGCTGGAAGATGCCGGTCTGGTAGAGAGAAAGACAGTCAGGCTTAACTGGCGCCGCATTACTCTTGCGGTCAGCGTCGCAGCAGCAATCATCGTGGGCTTTGTCCTTATAAAGCCGGCAGAAGAAATTGCCCTGGTTAAGCACACAGACTGGTTCGCCAATGCGGAAAGCACCCCTGAGGGCGTGTACGAAGCATACTACAACCAATTTCAGAAAGACTGTCAGGAAGTATCCGCCTATGACGGAGAGGATGTAATAGAAGACATTACCAATGAACCTATTCCCCTTATAGACCAGCTTCCGGATGAACTCTCAGACGCAGAGAAAGTGGCTATCCTTCAGGAACACTACGGTAATCTTCTGGATGCAGTAGCCCAGTACAAAGAGACTCTGGCTCGGTAATAATAGATAAACAATTAAAAGATAAATATTTATGAAAGCTTTAAAACAAATCATACTGGCAGTTGCTTTGTTTGTAATGTCTGCGCCAGGTATCTTTGCGGCCAATGAGACCAACAAGCTCACATATGATTACAAGGACTTCAGCGCATTGGAGGTCAGCTGGCAGTTCTCGGTAGAAGTAATCCAGTCCAACACCTGGTCCGTAGAAGTTGAGGTTTCTACAGAGGTTACTCCTTATCTTGTAGTAGAAAAGTCGGGTTCTAAACTGCGCATAGCAGTGAAGGGCTTGCCCAGAAGCATTACCAACCAGCGCAACTGGAATCCTGTGGCCAGGGCTAAGGTGACAATGCCTACACTGACAGATGTCAGCCTTAGCGGCGCCACCAAGTTAACCGCCGAGGGTACATTCAAGACTAACGGTACCTTCTCTTTTGAGTCCAGCGGAGCCAGCAAGATAGTCAACCTGAACGTAGAGGCAAAGAAGTTCGATTTTGATTGCAGCGGCGCTTCAAAATTCACTATAGCTTGCAAGGCGGACGATGTTGACATGGACCTGTCAGGAGCATCCAAAGGCACACTGGAGCTTAACGCAGGCAGCTTAGACCTTGACGCATCCGGCGCTTCCAGCCTGAAGATATCCGGGAATGCTACCAACGCCGATATAGACTGCTCCGGCGCCTGCAATATTGATTTGCTGAAAACGGATGTCAAGGTGGCAACGGTAGACCTGAGCGGCGCATCCAAATGCCAGATTTCCGTAAAGGAGAAACTTTCCGTAGAGCTTAGCGGAGCCTCATCCCTCCGCTACGAAGACAACCACGGCCTTAGAATTAACCCGGTATCGATAAGCCGCGGTTCCAGCCTGTCAAAACTCTAGTCTTTATAAGGGCCTTCCATCAGGAAGGCCTTAAATTCATCTGTCAGAATACACTTGGCAGAGAACCAGGCGTGGCCGTGAACCCATGGGGCTTCACGGCATTCGTCTATCTGCTGGCGGAATTCGTCCACGGATTCGAAGCCTTTCTGGCCATAGCGGTAAGCGGCAAGGCCTACGTACATGGGCACGCCCTTCATTATTTCTTCCCAGGATGCCATGACCTGAGCAAAGTCTGCGATAGGATGGCCGTGCTGCCAGTAAATCTGCGGAATCAGATAGTCGATGGTGCCTTCTTCCACCCAGAAACGGGGATCGGCATACAAGGCAACGGTATTGACAAGACGGCCGCCCGGGGAAATGCCGAAAACGGCTTTGTCACTGGTCTCGTGGGTGGCGTCGTGCATAGCCTTCACGCATGCGTTGATGTTGCGGAAGCGCCAAAGCTCGCGGTCCTCTGTACCGCCGGAGGCGATGTAGGCCTCGTACTGACGGGCATCGTCCCAATCGAGCGGATCGCTCTGGAAGCCGGCAGGATAGAAATAATCGTCGATATGAATGCCGTCAAGGTCATACTTTAACAGAAGTTCGCGCACTACGGAGGCAAGATGCTCCTGAACCTCGGGCATAGCCGGGTCCAGATAATACATGTCCTTGTAAGTACGTATCCATTCCGGATGGACGTTTACCGGATGGCTGTCTCCGCGGGGAAGGTCAAGGGCACCGCAGCGCAGGGGGTTCAGCCATGCGTGAATCTTAAGGTCAAGGTTGCGGCAGGTCTCAATTGCCAGCTGCAGGGGGTCATAGCCCGGGTCTTCACCGGGAATGTTGGTGGGAAGATAGCTCCAGGGCAGAATGTCTGACGGATATAGTGCGTCCATGTTGGACACAACCTGAAAGTAAACGGTATTGCAGCCAACTTCCTTGATGGCCGTAATCATTTGCACCAGGGCCTCCTGGTCTGCCTGAAGGTCTATAATGGGATTGCCCAGCGAGTCTTTCTGGTGGCGGGGCCAGTCAATGCCCTTGACGGTAGCCAGCCATGCAGCACGTACTTCTTCTTTTTGCGCCAGGGAGTCGCCGCGATGTGCGCCCCAGGCCGTTCCAACAACACCCAGCACTGCCGCCAGGCAAATCCACAGTTTTCTCATATCTTAAATAACATTCCTCCTATATTGTCTCTTTCTGCTCCTGTTACCGATGCCAGGCAGCTTGGTTCGTCGGCCATGTACAGCACACCCAGGAAGGCGAAGATCAGGGCCTCTTTGAACTCTATTATGGCCGGTTCCGGTATTATTATCTTACAGCCGGACAGGGCTTCCATGCGGCTGATAAGGAACTTGTTGTAGGCTCCGCCGCCGGTAACCAGAAGCGTTTTGCCGGGCTCCGTGACGCGGGCCAGCTGGTATGCGCAATGCTCGTAATAAGTGCAGAGCATGTCTTCCATGGAAAGGCCGCAATTGTCCAGAAGCGGAAAGACGTTCTTTTCTACCCACTCGCGGCCAAGGGATTTGGGATAGGTCCTGGAGTAATAGTCCAGACTGTCGAGCTTATTCTTAAGTTCCTGATTTACAGTTCCTTTGCTTGCTATAATGCCGTCGCGGTCGAACTCCAGCCCAATGTTGCGGCAGTACTTGTTTATGACATAATTCACCGGCGTAATGTCAAAGGCGATGCGTTTGTCGCCGCGGCGGAAAGAAATATTGTCAAAGCCGCCAATGTTCAGGCAATAGTCGTAATCCCCGAAAAGCAGGTCGTCACCAATGGGGACAAGCGGAGCGCCCTGGCCGCCCAGCATTATGTCAAGGCGGCGGAAGTCAGATACCGTCGGCACCTTGGTCACGGCAGCAATTGCGGCACCATCGCCAATTTGGTACATTACCTTTTTGGCCGGTTCATGAAAAACGGTGCTTCCGTGCGATGCGATTATGTCCGGATGGACGCCGAATTCGGCCATGAAATCGTTCACCCTCTGGCCCAGGAAGAAGCCATACTGGCTGTGGAAGGTAATGAATTCCAGCGCGCTCATGTTCTGCACTTCTTTGCCAAGTTTGGACTTCAGCTCTGCCGGATATTCGTAGCCGCGGGCGCAGTCAATCTTGAAGGTCCATTTGCCATTTTGCTTGCTGAAAGTGGCGCAGCACACGTCCAGTCCGTCCACCGATGTGCCTGACATCAGGCCTATGCTTTTGTAGGAATTTTTCATGTTTCAAATATAGCCGTTTTTATCAGTTTTGTGAATAATTTTGACTATTTTTGCGCCCGATGGAAAAGAAAGTATTTGTTTACGACAAACCGTTTACCGTTGAGGGCGGGCAGGTTCTTCCCCGCCTTGAGGTTGGTTATGTCTGCTCTAAGGGCGGATATCATGGTCAGAAGGTCATCTGGCTGTGCCATGCCGTTACTGCCAGCGCGGATCCGCGTGACTGGTGGGCCCAGATTACCGGTCCGGGCCTTATGTTCGACACGGAGAAGTATTTTGTAATTTGTGCAAATTCACTTGGCTCCTGCTTTGGCTCCAGCGGCCCCGCCAGCATCAATCCACTTACCGGAAAGCCTTATTATTTTGACTTCCCTAAGGTGACGGTGCGCGATTCCATCAATGCATTTTACCTACTTTGCCAGCATCTTGGCATAAGCAAGATAGACCTTCTTGTTGGTGCATCCATGGGCGGTTTCCATGCCCAGGAGTTCGCAATTATGCACCCGGAGCTTATTAAAAGGGCTGTTTTCATGGCTACCACTTCCCGCGTAACCCCCTGGCTCACTGCCTTTGAGGAGACGCAGCGCATGGCCCTTGAAGCAGATCCTACCTTCCGCATGAAGAGGGACCTTAAGGGCGGTCTTGCCGGCCTGAAGTGCGCCCGCGGCATCGCCATTATGTCTTACAGGTGCGAGGAGGGCTATAACATCAAGCAGTGGGAAGATACAGAGGACGTTGTTTTTGCAGACAAGGCAGCATCGTACCAAAGGTATCAGGGCAGCAAGTTTGTCCGCGATTTTGATGCCTATTCGTACTGGTATCTGACCTATGTGGTGGACAGCATAAATGTAGGCCGCGACCGCGGGGGCGTAGAAAAGGCACTGAAGATGATCCAGTGCCCTGCAACAGTTATTTCGTTAAGTACGGATTTGCTGTTCCCGCCCGTTGACATGGAGCCCATGGCTCGCATGATGGGAGCCGACTTCCACGTGATCCAGACCCACTTCGGCCACGACGGCTTCCTGATTGAGTTCCCCCAGATGGAGGCCATTATTGCTCCTATCGTAAAAGAAGCTTGCGAATAGTTTAGATCGCCGCAATGATGATGGTGATCATCCAGACGGCGGTAAACAACTTGAGGCCGGTGCCTACCAGGAAGCCCAGGAAGGCTCCCAGTGCAGCTGTGGTAGAGTTGAGGCCGTCTTTGCTGCCCCAGTTGTATTCTGCTACGAAGGCTCCTATAAGGCCGCCCAGAATCATTCCTATCGGGGTGAAGATAATACCCAGGATCATTCCTATGGTAGAGCCCCAGACGGCCGCTTTGCTGCCGCCTGTGAACTTTGTGATCTTGGCCGGGACAATGAAATCAATGATCGTTACCGCAACTGTAATACCCAGAAAGAGCCATAATTTCTGGGGACTGATGCAGCCGTCGAAATGAAGATACATAACCAGCATGCCGAGCCAGCTCAAAGGCGGGCCCGGCACTGCCGGAAGTATGCTTCCGATGATGCCCAGGATGCCAAGAAGCACCGCAAGGCAGGCCGTCAGTATATCCCCAATCATTATTTTGCTGCTGCCATTGCGGCTTCTACGTCATCCGGGGCGATGGGCAGGCGCTTGGGACCGCAGCGGCGGGCGCCGTTTTCTGTAACCAGAACATCGTCTTCCAGACGGATTCCGCCGAAGTCGTAGTAGTCTTTGAGTTTTTCAAAGTTGATGATACCTTTGCCAAGGCCTTTTTCTTTCCATTCCTCTATGAGGGCGGGGATGAAGTAGATACCGGGTTCGTCGGTAATTACAAAGCCGGGCTTAAGGTTGCGGGCCATGCGCAGGCTGCCAAGGCCGAGCTGCTTTGCGCGGATCTGGCCGCGGTCGTAGCCAACCAGGTTCTCTCCAAGGTCTTCCATGTCATGTACGTCAAGACCCATGTTGTGGCCAAGGCCGTGAGGCTGGAACAGGCCGGCAATGCCGTCTGCCGTCATCTCGTCGATATCGCCCTTTACCAGGCCAAGGGCGCTGAGGCCCTCAAGCATCTTATGCATTGCGCCAAGGTGGACATCCCTGTATGTGATACCGGGGCGGGTAATGCTGAATGCGTGCTCGTTGCAGTCGCAGACAATCTGATAAATCTCCCTCTGCTTGGTGGTGAACTTGCCGCTGGTAGGGTAGGTGCGGGTAAAGTCGGACGCATAGTGCATGTTGCTTTCTGCGCCGGCGTCAATAACCATAAGCTTACCAGGTTCGATGATCTTGTCGTGCAGGTGGTTGTGCAGCGTTTCTCCGTGCTGGGTGAGGATGGTAGGGAAGGATACGCCCCATCCCTTGCTAAGGGTAAGGCCTTCCATCTTACCTACAATCTCCTGCTCTACGATGCCAATCTTAATGCTGTCACGGCCAAGTGAGTGCATCTCGTAGCCAAGGGCGCAGGCCTCGTCAATAGCCTGGATCTCGCAGGGCTCCTTCACAAGCCTCTGGCTTACTACGGCCTCTATAAACTCTACTGACGGCTTCTGGCCGGGGAAGAGTTTTTCCAGAACCATGGTATTATAGTATCTGGACGGGGGCAGGAAGTGAACGGGACGTCCTGCAGCCTGGGCAGCCTTAACTGCGTCGAAGGCCTTCTGGTAGGGCTCGCTGTTGGCAACGCCCACAAGTTCTGCCTTTGATTGTACGGTAGGCTGAGGACCCATCCAGATGATGTCGCCAATTTCTACGTCGTCTGCGTATATGGTTTCTTTACCGCTTTCTATATCCAGAATAGCTGCGTAGCGTGGGTCGTCCAGGCCGAAGTAGTAGAGCCAGCAGCTCTCCTGACGCCATTTGTAGCAGTTGTCTTTATACTGGGCCGGAGCCTCTACGTTGCCAAGGAAGAACAGCAGGCCTTTCTGGCCGGCAGCTTCCATTTTCTGAATAAGTGCCTTGCGGCGATTGACATAAGTATCTTTGCTGAACATGGTTATGTGATTTAAACATATAAAGGTAATGATTATCTGTGAGAATAACAAAAAAACAGGAGCCCCGAGGGACTCCTGTTAAAATTATCTATGCTTTCAGATTAGAGAGCGAAGGTAACGCCGATTGAAGGAACGAACTGTTTGTACAAGTTGTTGTATTCTTTGCCGCCGAACTGATATTTGCACTCAGCAAAGATAGCTATGCACTCTGTGAGAGGTACTTCTACACCGGCACCGGCATTGAATCCCAATTTGTTCTTGTCAAACTTAATACCACCTGCTTTATACTTACCAAGGGTGTAGTTCAAACCAACGAGAGGATAAATAGTTACACCGGGGAGGTTAAAGAGATAGTGAACATTCAGGTTGAGGTCGATGGTTTTGAAACCATTTTTCTTCAAGAAATATGTTGCACCAGCGTCAACACGAAGGGTCTCAAGAACAGAATACTGTGCCTTTACACCAATACCGAAGTTTTTGAGGTCTTTGTCGGTGTAATAAGAACCGTTAACGCCAACGGCAAACTTGCCAACCTGAGCAGAAGCTACTGCGCAAACGAGTGCGGCAGCAATTACAAGCATGAATTTTTTCATAACGAATAGTGTTAAATTAATAGTGTTAAATGGTTTGTAATGTGTGTTTCTGGGCCAAATATAGGTATTTAATACGTTTTAAACAATATTATCCCTTATTTTTTTAATATTTGCCATCAATTCTGCATAATATTTATGCATTATTTGGAATAACTGTTGGTTTTATCGTTTTAAATTTTTAACCTGTTGGTTGAATTAAAATAATGCATACTTAACTTGCCCTATAGGCTTATGATTGAGAAGATTGCAGTATTTACTGCTCTATACGCCTGTAGGCGAGCATTCTCAATGATGACGCATGCGTCAGAATACAACCGATTGTATTCTTGCGATAATCCTCTTTCCTTATTATCTGATATTTCGTTAGCCACGTTCTATTTGTTTAGAATGTTAACATTCAGCTGCAAAGATAGTTTTTTTATTGTAAAGACCAAGTAAAATGAAATCTTTTTGCGGAAAAGTATGGAAGTTGCGGAAATGAGAGAAAGAAAAACCCCAGTCTCATTAAAAAGACTGGGGAGATGGAATCTTCGTTAATTTATTCAACTTTCTGAGCATCGACGGTCGAGACGTCTAATGTGGCGGAGACTTCGTCGCGCCCCTGATGTACTTTAAGATTCTTGATAGTCCAACGGCTCAACACTTGGTTTGTGTCAGGGTTCATCTGGTCGAAAGTCACGGTGTAGGTACCTTCGGGCAGGGCGGTCTTAGCTACCTGATTCTTGGCAAACGAACCATTGACCGTTGCAACTGGGTCTTTGCTTTCCTCGCCAGAGCGGAAGAACTTCACATGAGCCATCTCGCTGCTCATGGCGTTCTTCAGTGCAACATAGCCCCAAGGGGTGCGGTCTGGTTGCGAAAGCAGGAAGTTTGTTTCGAACTTGGCATTATCGTAGTCTTTACGATTGCCGTCGAACGTAGCTGTGCCACGCCAATGATACCACGAGCTATATACGGCTGCAACCGAGGCTTTCAAACGGAAACGCTTGTCGAGTCCGTCGCAAACACCCTTCTTGCCACTCTCGTCATAAGGAACGAACCATACCCAATAGCTGCGGCCTGTGAACTCAGTATGGCATGCTGTTGGGAAGTTATCTTCCATATTATCCCAATCGTCCTTCAGCTTTACATTGTTAGTATAGTAGTTATACTTGACGGTGGGCGACGAGGTGTCGAGTTTGTAGTTAACGGTGGTAAGCGTATAGCTGCTACTACTTGTCCACGAAGCGCCTACAGAGAAACCAAGACCTGCGTTGAGTCCCTGTTTTTCACTGGCTCCTGCACTCAAAGTGCCACCGATGTTGATGGTTTTACCATTGGTATAACTGCGGCTATCGTTCTGATTCTCTGGGATTGGACGCTCATAGTATCTCAACCCTTCAATCTTCGAACCGTCTGCATTCACCAAGTCAACAGCCAAGTCCATCTCTTTGAACCAATATCCATAGACACGATTTCGCGTCCAGCCATGCGAGCCTATGAACGGTGCCCAAAGGTTATTGTTGTGAGGTGTAACGGCGCAGGTAACGAAGTAATAATCGCCAGCCTTTGAGCCGTTCGACGACTGGATATAAACGGGACTTACCTTAAATTCGAGACTGATAGAGCCGCTTTGATTTAAGACATCAGGGTCGCTGCCTGTAGCCTTGTCAATCTGATTGTTCAGCGTGAAATGATAATCATCCATAACATAACTCTCGCCGTCGTTCTCGATACTCTTTACTGGCGAATCGCCACTATTACCACCATTGGCCATTAGGTCGTACTTCACAATATACATACGTCGATCGTCGGTGGCAGGAAGCATCTGGAAGTCGTCTTTGCCAACCGTACAGTTGAGGCTGCTATTGACACTCTTTATCGTCCACGCCCCGTAATATTCAGCGCATGGCTGATAGGCGTTCGGCATACTGAATGTCACGTTTCCGTCGGCATCAACATCATATATCAGCGATGCAACTCCATTACCGCCAGCTATGGCTACAGGCTCTTCGTCCTTGTCGTTATAGTAGAAGGTAACAGCGTAGCCTTTGCCATCAGCATTCAGGCACAGTGCCTGACCTACATGGGTATAAGGCGCATCGCCAAACGTTCCATTACTATCGTAGTAAGCCCACCACATGCCGCTCACGTCTGGAGCTGCATTCTTGTTGCTTACAGGATTGTCGTCCACATTACATGCTACTGTCATCAGCATCGTCATGACAGAAAATATAGCCAACATTAAAGTTGTAGAAACTTTCCTCATTGTTGTCAGACTTTTAGTTAATAGATAGGAATTAGCATATATTTTGTTGTTAAGATATGAATTATCTCTGAAAATTCCAAATACTTTGTGGATTATTTTTGTTTAGGACTGTTTTTAGATAGTATTTTGATAGAAGAACATGTTGGTTGAATTAAAATAATGCATACTTAACTTGCCCTATAGGCTTATGATTGAGAAGATTGATGTATTGCAACACGGTGAAGGCAGCCACCTTGGCTTCCATTCTGGCGAAGAGTCCACTTGGCTTCTTGGCATAGTTGCGTATCATCATGAGGTGGTCATTCAGTTGAGAAAAGACGGTCTCGATTCTCTTTCTGAAGCGTTTATAGGCCCATGTCGGTGGAGTCCAGTTCTTCTGGTTCAGCCTGTATGGGACATCAAGTGTAATGTTTGCGGTTTCAAACAAGTCCAACTGAATGGGAGCACTCAGGTAGCCCTTATCTCCAAGTATCATGCAGTCGCAGTATTCCCACTGCACATCTTTAAGATACTGCAGGTCATGCACGTTGGCTGCTGTCATGTCGAAGGAGTGTATGACTCCTGTGATGCCACACAAAGCATGGAGCTTATATCCATAATAGTACATGTTCTGCGATGCACAATAGCCCCAGGAGGGCGCATGCTCTATGTCGTCCTTCCCCATCTGACACCTGTTGGCACGTGCATTCTGGCAGACCTTTACCGGCTTGGAGTCAATACTGAAGACAGTCTCTCCTCCATCTATCGCCTTGGCTATGGCCTGACGGATATTCTCGCCAAGCATCATGGTTTTCTTGCGACGCTGGTTGTATTGCCGACGCGTAATCAGGTTGGGAATGGCTCCAGGGCATTCCGTGTTCAACCTCTTGAAGAGGTAGTTCTCACTGTCAATACTCAATGCCTCTGCTGTGATGGAAAGTGCTACCACCTCCAAATCGGAGAAGGTGGGAACGACACCACGTCGAGGGACATTTCCCTTCTCATTTACATGATTCCCTGCAAATTTCTTGCAGATCTCAAGAATTTTACCGAACTTTGTGACGAAGTTGCGCATATCTACGATAATAGTACTTAGTTGCTTAGACACCACTAAGATACTAAAAATCAATGACATGTGCAACTTTTTAAGCATAAATATTTTACAAATTTAATTCATCCAACAGGTATTTTTATGTTTGAGGTGTTAAAGCATATTCAAAAACTTTTGCCATATGAAAGCACTTAAATTATTCGGTTTTTTTGCAGCATTTGCTGCTGTTATTTCTTGTGGTGGTCCTACTTACACCACAGACTCTTATGTAGCAGAAGAGAGTGGTCTCAATATCCAGAAAATTACCGACGAAAGCAAAAATGCCGTAATTGGTAACACTTTCTCAAATGCACCCGCAAACTTTGCAAACTCTTCTATCGCCGGTTACAAGAAAGGTGGCATGTATTGGGGCACAGCCAAAGTTCTGAGCCTTTCTGACGATGGTCAGGAGCTTGGTTACCTTACAGTTTCCAACAGGCAGCGCAACGTAATGGTTCGCAAGGCTACAGCCGCCGGAAACAGCGTTCAGCGTACCTTCCGTGACGTTTACGACTTCAATCTTGGTCCGGACGGAAACATCTATTTCACAGACTTCGTAGGCAACGGCAAATGGCAGATTCACTCAGTTAATGCAAAGGCCGGCAGCGTAATGCGCCAGCTTACCAGCAACAATAACGACGAGAACCCTGTTCTTGCAAAGAACGGCCGCAGCCTGTTCTTCACCCGTCACGACAATTCAGGCGTTTCTATCTGGTGCCTTGACCTTGTGGACGGTACCATGACTTCCTGCGCCAAGGGCTACAACGTTTGCCCTATCGGCGATGGTAGCTCAGAGTTCCTTTGCACCCGCAACTCCGAAGAAGGCGTAAGCCAGATCTGGATGGTTAACTATATTACCGGAATCGAGACCCTTATCCTTGCAGATAAAGAGCGTGGCTTCTCTGCTCCTGCAATTTCTCCTGACGGCAAGTGGATTGCTGTTCAGGGCAGCTCAAAGAGCTCTAAGGGCAAGATCAAGAATCTTGACCTCTTTGCAGTAAGGATTGACGGAACACAGTTCATCCAGCTTACCTATCACCCGGCCATCGACTGCAACCCTGTATGGGGTGCTGACGGCAGGTCACTGTACTTCATTTCTTCACGTGGCTCTAAGGATAGGTCATTCAATGTTTGGAAAATGCGATTCAACCTTTAAAAACATTAACACTAACTTTATATCATTATGAAAAAAATCAAACTTATCGTTGCTGCATTGGCAGTATTTGCCTTTGGAACAACTGCATCCGCTCAGTATTGGGGCGAGGAAGAAGTAACTTCTTACATTTATGGTGGTTACAGCTCAATGAAGAGCGAGTCCAGCCTTAACGGTGTTCATATTGGTATCGGCGACCTGAGCCAGATCAATATGGGTAACATTTTCTGGGATTACAACATTGATATTTCATATCACTTCAAATCAGCGACCGGCGTGAAGGAAAAGGCTATTTCTTCTAAAATAGCTCTTGACCTGCTTTACAAGATTGACGCTTCAGATGATGCATTTGTATTCCCGTTCATCGGTATCGTAACCCGTGATTTCTGGTACGGAAAATCAAAAGTTGACGGAGTGGGTGACATTAAGTGGTTCTCTAAGAACGGACTTGATGCCAACAGGTATCAGGTTGGTTTCCAGGCCGGTGTTCACACCTTCATCGGCAGGTTTATGTTAAGGGCTGACTACGAGCTCTATCTTACCAAACTTGTCTCCGGTTCAAAAAAGATGAAAGGCTTCAACATCAGCGTCGGCTATCGCTTCTAAGGAGCATAGGCTAACGTAGCCACAGATATGCGGGGGACCTTGCGGTCTCCCGCTTTTCTGTATGCTTCCAGCAGCGCCTGCCTGCATGCAAACAACGTCGCCCCCGTAGTAAACACATCGTCAATAATCAACACATTACCTTCAAGCGTGGGAGGACACATTGCAATAAAGGAACTGGCAACGTTGGCGGCTCGTTGACTCTGGCTTAGCCGGGTCTGGCTCCCGGCGGTGCCTTTACGTAGCAGTATATCCGTACGCAACGGCGCGCCAAGGCAGCGCGCAACCTCCGCCGCAATCACCTCTGCCTGATTAAAGCCACGGTGACGCCGGCGCTTCCGGTGCAAGGGCACGGGGATTACAGCATCTACCGGCGGCAGGCCTCCGGCAAGAAGCTTCTCTCCAAGCATCCGGCCCAGCTGCCTGCCAAGAGGTATATTCCCGCCATATTTAAGAGCCGGCGTAAGGCTTTTGTAATTGCCCTGATAATAGAACAAGGCAACTGCCGTGGAATAGGGCTCGTACGGGGCGTCATCGTCCAAAGATTTTTGGATCCACTCGTTAAAGGAATCCGCCATTGGATTGCGCCGCCCCGGCACAAAGGGCGTAAAAGGCATATCGGCCAGGCAGTTAAGGCATATGTGCTGCTCGTTCTGAAGCAGCCTCTGCCCGCAAACCACGCATCGCCGGGGGATCATCAAATCACAAACGTTTGTGAAAACGTTTACAAAAAAAGGGACCGGATTAAATCCGATCCCTGATTCTGTATGTTTGCGAAGAAACATCTTACATGTTCATACCACCATCAACTTGGATAACCTGGCCGGAAACGTATGAAGACATGTCACTTGCAAGGAAGGTTGCAACATCTGCGATGTCTTCCGGGGTACCGCCACGACGGAGAGGAATCTTCTCCATCCACTCTTTGCGAACCTCTTCCGGCAGAGCCTGGGTCATTGCAGTCTCGATGAAACCGGGAGCAATTGCGTTTGCGCGGATGCCCTTGCGGCCCATTTCCTGACCGATGCTCTTTGCAAGAGCAATGAGGCCGGCCTTTGAAGCGGCGTAGTTAGCCTGAGCGGCGTTACCGTGAACACCTACAACAGAAGACATGTTGATGATGCTTCCGCCTTTCTGGCGCATCATGATAGGAACGCAAGCGTGGATGAAGTTGAAAGCAGACTTGAGGTTAACTGCAAGTACTGCATCCCACTGCTGCTCTGTCATCTTAAGCATGAGGCCGTCCTTGGTGATACCGGCATTGTTAACAAGAATATCAATAGCACCGAAGTCTGCCTTGATCTGCTCTACAACCTGGTGGGTCTCTTCAAAGTTGGCTGCGTTTGAAGCGTAAGCCTTAACCTTGTGACCGAAAGCTGCGATTTCGTCAACAGTCTTCTGTGCGTTTTCGTCAATGATAAGATCAGTGAAAGCTACGTCTGCGCCCTCTGAAGCGTACTTGAGAGCGATTGCTTTTCCGATTCCTCTGGCAGCTCCTGTGATGAGGGCTACCTTACCTTCTAAAAGTCCCATAATATGAAATTTTAACAGTTTTTTCTATTTAGTCTTGCAAAAATAACTTTAAACTCCTCAATTACAAAATATTTGGCTAATTTTGCAGTCCTTTTTGAAAAAGGACTCAAAAAAGAAACGTTTACCATGAGCGAAATCAGGAACAAAGACCTCTGGCAGTCCGGCCAGCTTAAAATTGACTGGGTGCGCGCCCATATGCCGCTTCTGAATGGCCTGGAGCAGGATTTCTCCAAGACCAAACCCTTCAGCGGGCTTAAGATCGCCCTCTCTGTTCACATGGAGGCCAAAACCGCCTACCTTTGCCAGGTGCTGGCAGCAGGCGGCGCCCAAATGTACGCCACCGGTTGCAATCCCCTGAGCACTCAGGACGATGTTGCTGCTGCCCTCGACCACAGCGGCATCAACGTATTCGCCCTGCATGCCGCTACTCCCCAGGAGTACGAGCACTGCCTTGAAAAGGTGCTGGAGATCGGCCCTAATATCATCATCGACGATGGTGGAGATCTTGTAAACCTGATGCTTACAAAGTTCCGTAAGCTGATTCCGGGAGTCATCGGCGGTTGTGAAGAAACCACAACCGGCATCATGCGCCTCCAGAGGCTCAATGATACAAAGGACCTGCCTTTCCCCATGGTTCTGGTGAACGATGCCAAATGCAAGCATTTCTTTGACAACCGTTACGGCACAGGCCAGTCAGTTTGGAACGGCATCAATCGTGCTACCAACCTTATCGTGGCCGGCAAGACTGTGGTCGTAGCAGGCTATGGATGGTGCGGCAAAGGCGTAAGCATGCGCGCCAAGGGCCTGGGTGCCAAGGTTATCGTGACAGAGGTAGATCCTGTCAAGGCCATCGAGGCAGTGATGGACGGCTTCCAGGTAATGACAATGGTGCAGGCCGCTCCTCTTGGAGACCTGTTTGTTACCGTTACCGGCTGCGACGACGTTATTACAGAAAAGCATTTCGCCCTTATGAAGGACGGAGCCATTCTTTGCAATGCAGGCCACTTTGACTGTGAGGTTGATGTCGCCTGGCTGGAGGCATCGGCAGTAAGCAAGGTTCCGGCCCGTGAGAACATAAAGGCATATAAACTTGCAAGCGGCAAGACTCTTTACGTCATCGCCGAAGGCCGTCTGGTAAACCTGGCTGCAGGCGACGGCCATCCGGCAGAAATCATGGACATGTCATTCGCCATTCAGGCCCTCAGTGCCAAATATCTGGCAGACAATCGTACCGAAACCCGCGACCGTGGGGACATGCTGCTGAATGTTCCTGAAGAAATTGATCAGGCCGTGGCAATGCGCAAACTGGCAGCCTGGGGCATCAGCATCGACGTCCTTACAGAAAAGCAGAGACTTTATTTATACGGAAAATAAACTCCTCAAAAATCATAACAACTCAAAATGAAACTTATACCTGTTTACGCCTGGAAAAAGGGTCTTCACGTATTTGAGACCAAACAGGAGCGCTTTATCAAGAAGCCTTGGGCCCAGGGAGTCATCCTCCTGGCCTGTGTGGTTGTGGCAATGCTCCTGGCCAACCTCTCCTTCACCCGCGACGCCTACAAAGAGGTTCTTGAGACCACTCTTTCAATAAGGATTGGTACTCTGGAATTCCCTCACGGAATGACCGTAGAGAAGTTCATCAACGATATCCTGATGGTTGTGTTCTTCTTCACGGTGGGTCTTGAAATCAAGCGCGAGGTTGCAAAAGGTGAGCTCAGCAGCCGTCAGAAGGCTATCATGCCTATCATTGCGGCCTTTGGCGGAGTTGCAGTACCGGCCCTTATCTATACTCTTGTCAATGCAGGTTCTGCATCTGCCAGTGGTTGGGGAATCCCTACTGCCACTGATATAGCCTTCGCGGTTGGTATATTGTCCATCCTGGGCGACAAAGTGCCTATTTCATTGAAGATATTTTTAACGGCCCTGGCTATTGCCGATGACCTCATAGCCATTCTTGTGGTGGCTCTGTTCTACGGTGGAAACATAAACCTCGGCCTGCTTGGCATAGCTGTAATTCTCATTATCGTTGTTCTGATAATGAACAAGTTAGGTGAGAAGAGGATGATATTTTACATCATTCCGGCCATCGCAATTTGGATACTATTCTACTATTCCGGCATCCATGCAACCATGTCCGGTGTTGTAATGGCCTTCCTTATTCCGATG
>JAEEGK010013073.1_pt1 | contig 18772 bp, 15 predicted proteins | sample 8958771 | NCBI WGS metagenome assembly JAEEGK01 (sample SAMN16246547, study PRJNA631951) | gut metagenome | biome: gut microbiome; feature: rumen; material: SC-attached | host: Bos | place: Iran: Karaj | collected 2018-10
ATGTTGAAGGTTAATTCCTTTGCGCCATTTGCAAGTTCATATATATAACCGCTCTTCTGTGGGTTTAAGTTACCGGCAATTGATATAGCTCCGTCAGTAACCCCCTTCTTCTCTCCCTTGCAGAGATAATCGAAGAGTCTCAGATTGATCAGTCTGTCTTCCGGGAACTTAAATTTATCCACAAAGTATCCCAGCATCTTCTCGTTATGAACGATGATATAATCTGCTATCTTAAGAAGCTTTTTCTCAACGCTTCTTACCACCATGTCATCCGGGAAGAGACAGCGGATAGTCTCAAAATCATGAATAAGGAAGGCAACCTTGAGTCTCTTTGCTTCCTTAACTTTCTCCAGAAGCTCTATATATTTATTACTGATATAGAGCGGATGCTCTACAACAACCAGACTATCCGGCTTTATATTCTTTATGCCTGAAAGAGAAGAATAGTTAACGAGCTTACGTACTATGGCATTTCCGCCTCTCTTAGGGTATATGCCTATCTTCTTATATCCTTCTTCTTCAAGGATAATCTCTGTATCTCTGACAGCCTTGCTTCCTGCATGATTGGCCTTGGGCTGCTGTCTGGTTATAAAGTACTTCTCAATGCTCATTTAATATCCTCATCCTCAGTGAAATATTTCTGAATGCTCTCAGAAACACTGACTATATCATATCCTAATTCTTTTATGCGAGCAGTCTGATCTATCCTTCTGCCCTTATCCCTTGAGATCACAGCGTCTATGGCAGCCGCCCAATCAGACGGATTGCCAAGAGGCACATAGCTGATATTTCCTGTGATATTTACATCCTCTGTTATCACATCGGAAACTATGCATCCAAGGCCTGTAGACTGGGCTTCGACCAGAACTATCGGGAAGCCCTCGTAACGGGATGAAAGGACGAAACCATCCATCACGTTCATATAGTCATATACATTATCTTTTTTTCCTACAAGGAAATACTCATCGCCCAGCTCGTACTTGGCTACCAGCTCCAGCATCTCACGTTCCTTCTCGCCTGCTCCTATATGTATGAATACACTGTCAGGATTCAGCTTGTGATATTCCCTGAAGGCTTCTACCATAAATTCCGGATACTTCTGTTCTGACAGTCTTCCGACCGTTCCCAGTACAACAGTATTGTCATCGATGTTCATCTCCCTGCGGAGGCTGTCTCTGATTCCAGTGTCATATCTGAACTTCGTTATATCAACACCGTTATTGATGACTGTATATTCCTTACCCGGGAACATCCATTTGCCGGCGTCCCTGGAACATGCGAAGTAATCCGTTGCATATTTATCCATATTCATCTCGATCAGCTTTTCTCTATAAGCATTGATCTTAGATGATTCTATCTGAGTTGAATTATGTGAGTGCACTACTCTGTGCTTTACTCCGTATCTCTTTGCGTACTTGAATATCTCCAGTGTATGGAGCTTCTGATTGCACTGATAATACATTCCTGCAAACTGATGCTCTTTAAAAAGCTTTTTCAGCAGTCTGTAATGTGCCGCCGGAGACTTCTTACGTCCGGGAACATGATATATATGACCTCCGAGCTTAAGGACCTCATCAGAAAAAGCCATCTTATCCTCATACGGATATAAGAAATCAAACTGAAGCTTTGTTCTATCGATATTTCTGTATATGTTCATGATATAGGCTTCCATACCGCCATAGTTGCCGGTAAAGCCGCATATCAGCACTCTCTTCGGTTTCATCATTTCCCTCGATCTATAACCTTATATTTCAAATGACGATTTATCCGGAAGCTTATGCTGAAAAGCTCTCTGCATACGCTTCTTTAAGTTATCGAACTCCTCGTCGCTCAGTTCGTCGGAATCATTCAGGCAGATTGCCTTGGTTCCCTTATCGCATATCATCGGTGTTATTCTGGAATCATTATCCAGTGTATATAATCTTCCGAACTTGGTGCTGTCCGGAACAAAACGTCCGCTGACCAGCTGCCAGTCTCTCATAAGCCACTGATTGTTATCCAGCTTAAGATCCCTGAATCTGTGAAGACATACGGTATTCAAAGCATCGAACTCCTTCTCCCATACCTCTTCAAATGTACTCTTAAGGAACTTTGAACATACATGGAATTCATAAAAGCTGGTGAAACTGTTCCACGGTTTAAGCAGGATATTCTTCAGCAGATGCTTCATCTCATATTTCGGGCTGTACCATTTCAGCTTGTTGGATGAGATGATCTGGTTCTTATCAAAATGTGTATTGATAATTCCCATGTTGTTCAGCTCTACATTTCCTATTCCAAACTTATCTTCCATTATGGCCGGAGACAGAATAGCGCTGTCGCAAGGAAGTCCCTTCCTGAAGAAATCCGTCTTCTTTACCGGATTGATAATGAACATGTCATCATTGAAATATACGAACTGTTCGGATAATCCCTTTATCCTGTGTAAGTTCAGCTCTATAACATGGGAGCTGAAGGTTGGCAGATATTCAGCCGGGATAAAGTCCTTATGATTAACTACCTTAAGCTTTGGATTCTCTGTATTAAGCCATGCAGGTATATGTCCCCAAGTAACAAAATAAATCTTGTTCACCCATGGAGCATAGTTCTCAACAGCTCTGAACCAGTATTTTAAAGTTTCAGTATCTCTGAATCTTACAGATCGGTTGTCCTCACTGCCGCCGTTTTCCTTATATTTACTTCTTTCCTTCTGCCATTCAGGATCGTTTCCGTCAACCCAGATTATGACAAAATCTATGGTCTGCTTCAAAACCGTTCTCCCTATTTACTATAATAATCAAGAAGGGCATCTATATGCTCTTTGACAGTTACGAGTTTCATAGCTTCTTCGAAATATTTATCCGGAAGACTGCTGTCACCTACAATCTTTTCAAGCTTTGCTATCAGGTCTTTGGTGTTACCTGCTTCAAATCTGAAGTCCTCACACCTGGACAGCTCCTGTGCTCCGCCGAGATTACTTGTCAAAACCGGCACTCCGTATGCGGCGAACTCTATGGCAACCTGCGGGAGATTGTCCTCCCAGATAACCGGTACTATTCCGAGATCTATGCTCTTCATAATATCCGGCAGCTCATCGTGATTATATCCGTCGTAGTATTCTGCGCTGTAAAGCTTATCACCAAGCTTCTTGATACGCTCTATCTGAACATCATCACTCTCCACCTTACGGCGGGCATAGCATTTAAACTTAAGCTTTTTGCACAGTTCTTCCGGCGCCTCTTCAAGGGCATCCAGAAGCACTTCCAGTCCCTTAACCTTTTCAAAGTATCCCATAAATGCAATGGTAAAGCAGTTCTCATCTGCTCTTCCGTGATACCTGCCCAGGCTTTCTTCAGCCACCTTTGTTCCTATATAACAGGTCCTGACCTTCTCAGGCTGAACCCCGAAGCTTACTGCTATATCTCTTACTCTGTCTGAAACAGCCAGTATAACGTCAACATACTTATTCAGCGTTCCGACATTATGCCTTCTGAACTTAAAGAAGTCCGCTGCTTCTCCTACTGTCTCTTCCTCCTGCACATTCTGCTTCTTACCCTTCAGCTTCTGATATGCATTTTTAAAGAACAGCTTTATATTCTCGCTCTGCTTCTCCATATGGAGCTTTTCAAGCGAGGTATCTATTCTGTAATATGTTGAGAACTGGCTTCTTCCTATACTTCCGCCCAGACACTTTGTACATGCCTTTCCGTTGCAGAAGTCTTTACAGTTCTCTTCGCCGTTGTAGAAAAGATTAACCTGAGGGCAGAACATAAAATAGTTATGAAGTGAATACACAACCTTTATATCCGGAAAATCTCTTTTTATCTTCAGACAGTTAAGCGGAAGTCCCTCCAGGTTATTGAAATGAACCACGTCAATATTATTCTTTGCTATAAATGAAGCGAATACACGATATACGTCCATATCCTTAAGGTATGTATCTATATCCTCATACATAGCCTTAACAGGAGCCATACATCTGGAGTTTATAAGCTTAAAGGTCTTACATCTGTCTCCATATTCGTTCTTTGTCTCAGTTATCCTTATCTTCTTGGAAACTACATCATAGTATATTCCTGAACTGAGAAAGAATATCTCGTGGTCTGTATTCTTGATCAGATAATCTATCGTATTCTTCTGATATACGTTAACTCCACCGCCGCTGTTATTCTTCTTATCAAACTGAATCCAATTATAAAAAAGTATTCTCATTACGATCCTCGTTAATCATGAAATATTTAAAAGCTCTTCTGTGGCTTTTTCTTCAGGAACTTAGCCTTAAGGAATGTCACACCCTTATTAAAGATGTTGATGTTCTCCATATACATAAATGGAAGATCCTTAATCTCGTTCTTCTTTATGACGCCCTTATCAATCTGATACTGTAACCAGACATTGAAGAGTCTTTCGCTTACTCTTCCAGGGAATCTGTTTTCAAATGCAGATAATCCGTTGTCAGCCGCATATGTTTCCAGCTTCTCTGACATTTCAAAGAGGATAGGGAACAGCCAGCTGCAGTAATCATCAACCAGTTCCTTCTTCATGATCATCATATTGAACATATATCCGCTTGTACGGCTCAGAGCCTTCTTGCAGGCATCTCTGTACTCAGGATACTTCTCATCTATAACCTTCATGGCTGTCTCAAGCTCGATTATATGATGATTATGCTCATAATGCTGCCAAAGTGTTTCTATATAATAACGTCTCTTCTTCGGCAGGATAACCTTATACTTTGCAAGTAACGGCTTAAGTTCTCTGTAGGTCAGTACTCTGTCGAACTTATCACCTGTCTCGCTCTTCTTGCTGCTGCAGAAATGTCTTCTGTAATGAGCAAGACCGATATAATCTGCATTCAGATTCTTCCAGGCCCAGTAAAGACCTGTAAGTTCGCAATACTGACTGTTCAGATTTGATATATTGTCACCGGTGTTATCCTTCTGGAATCCGAGATCCAGTGGATTACCGTCTTCGTCGGTCTTACCCTCTGCTCCAACATGCAGAGGAATGTACATCTTGTCCTTTGGCATTCCAAAGTTCTTATGTGTAGCTACAACAACCCAGACCTTAGCCTTCTTGGCATAGTCAGGATTTAAAAACTTGTTACCATTATTATCACTCATATTATCTTCCACGCCTTTTATCAATCGTAAATGGTATCTACAAGAAGAATACCTTCTACCTTCTTATCGGCCCTTTCTGCTTCATTTAACGCAAATACAAGATCCTTCATCTTGGTCTTTCCAAATTCAGCGGCAAGTATTATAGCATCATTTTCTCTCATTGCCAAATTACCCTCTGTACTGCTCTTTAAGGCCTTTGTACAGCTGAGTTTCTTCTGGCTCTTAAGTTCCTTGATCTCCTTGCCTGCAGCTTCAACTACGGCTTCCACCTTTGTCTTTGCATCGATCGGAATAATAACTACTGTTGAAGCATCCTTAATGTTATCCACATTGATTGCAAGTCTCTTGATGCTTTCATCTCTGCGGCTGCGTCTCTTTGAAACGTTTCCGAATATCTTCTGGTCAAAGAAAGCCGCATCCTTATCAGTTCTTACAAAGTCCTTTGAAAGGAAGACCATAAACAGGATAAATGCAATAAGAACAAATCCGGCTGCTCCGCCGATGATTCCCTTCTTGAAAACTACTTTCTTATCTACATGTCTGTAATTGTTTGGATTCTCAACAGGAAGTGATGCCTTATCTAATACCTTAGCTTCCTTAGCAGTGCCAAGCTCTACAACCTTTTCTACAAACTTGTCAGTTACTGCTTCACAGATATCATGAGCCCTCTGGGCATTCACGTCAGTAACAACGATATTCATAACATGCGCACCCTGAAGGTTCTTGTTGATAAGCCACTGGATATCATCAGCTGTGCGGTTCTTCAGATCGTCAAACTCTTTAAGGTTTAATTCGTCTATTATCTCATTAATAGATTCCTGGCTTGCAACAACAAACTCCGCATCCTTGGCTATCTTCGCGATAGCTGTTGATGCATCTATAGCAAGCTGCTCTTCATCAAAGTTATCGAAGTTAAGGTCAAGATAAACCTTTGCTGTTGAATTATATGTATAGGATGGTGCACTGGCATCGGTATACTTGGCTCCTCCGATTCCGTAATATGCATCATGGTTCTGGGAAATGATAGTCTGAACATTACCCATCTGAGTTCCCGAAGAACTCTTCTCCTTCTTATATTCCCTAAAGAAAAGTGCTAACGCACAAGCTCCGGCTACAATACATATCAGTAAAAAGTTCTCCCATAAAAAAAGAACATATTGCCTGATATCTATAACTCTCTGCTTTTCTTCCATAACTCAGATGATCTCCTTTGCCTACTTATAATTATAATCCATTTAAGTATATCACATTATGAATTCTAATAACATTAATTAATTATATTTTAAGATTTAGCAATTGACGTTATAATCCAATAACCTTATAATTATTAGGAGTTTCCGTTGTATTTAATTACACTCTACTATTATCGGAGTCATTAATGAATAAACAGAATCGTATCGAATGGATAGATATAGTAAAGGGAATCACTATTCTCATCGTGATTGCCGGCCACACATATAGAAATGGCTTTATTCCCGGCATTATACGAGGAGCAATTTTTTCATATCATATGCCGCTGTTTTTTATTGTCAGCAGCATTACTTTCAAATATTCTGAGACCACATCTGATCTGATAAGGAACATCAGAAAATCAGCAAAACACCTGTTAATCCCGGCTTTTTTAATATGTGCGATCAATCTGGGCTATGAAGCTTATGTTTCATATCCTGATCTTCATAGTGTGTTTAATGTTCAGCGAATATTTGTATACATATTCACAAGCGGAGCTGAGGTTCACTGGGGAGATATGGCTATACGCGGTATCGGAACCCCTTGGTTCTTTGTTGCCCTCTTTGCCGGCAGGACCATCTATGATTATCTCCACATGTCTTTCTCAAAGCTCCAGCTTCCTGCAGTATGCGTTATTATGTCCATCCTTGGAATATGCATCGGCCAGTATCAGCCGCTTCCATTCTGTCTGGACATTACATTTGCACTGCTCCCATTCTTCTATGTGGGCAGTCTCTTAAAGGAGCATCCTTTAAAGAAAAATGCAGGTCCTTCCTTAATTTTATGGTTCGTGATCTGGGCTGTTTCCTTCTGGCTCACATTTCCGACCCTTGAACAGTGGACCTACCTTGAGCTTGCAGTAAGAAGATATCCGATCTATCCTGTATGCTATATAGCAGCTATTGCCGGAACCCTGTTCTGGTGCTATATGGGCAGAGCCTTTGAGAAGGTGCCTGTAGTAAAGAGCGTATTCTCTTTCATCGGAAGAAACTCCCTTTACATCCTTCTTATTCACTGCCTTGATTATATGCCTATTCTTCACAACATATGGGCAGTCGAGGATCGCCCTACTCTGTCAACTTTGATCAGAATATCACTTAACCTTGCAATTTTCTTTATTTTATATATAATACACAAGGCAGCTTCTGCTGCATTAAGAAACAAGTCATGAGGTAACTTCAATGGTAAAGAATAACCAAAAGTATATTACATATTTATTAGTACTTCTTGATGCCATAGCCGTCGGCGGCGCATATTTTCTATCATGGTATCTCGTATTCGGACGTCCTAACGGATTAGGAGGAATGCCTAAGGAACAATATTTCAAGGTAATTCCATTCCTTGTTCCTGCGTATCTTATTCTGTTTAAGATATTCCACTTATATGATGCAAAGCGAAGAATGGGTTCTTTCTCAATCCTCAGAAGCATTACATATGCAAATATCGCCGGAATACTGATCTTCACCTTTGTTCTCTACTTATTCAGAAAGAATGCAAACCTTATACATTTCTCATCCCGAATGCTTGCTATATTCTTCGTACTGGATATTTTATTAGTCGGATTTGAGAGAATCGTATTCAGAAAGATCCGTAAGAACGGCCACTATCAGAAGCACATCGTGCTGGTGGGATACTCAGATGCCTGCAAAAACCTGATAGATGCATTTAAGAGAAATCCTGAATGGGGCTACAACATAAATGCAATACTCGATGACCTCTCTCCTGTCGGAGAAACCTACAGAGGTTATTCGGTAAAGGGTGAGATTGATTCTCTGGCAGATATCCTGCAGAACGAAGATATCGATGAAGTTGCTATCACACTTCCGCTTGCTGCATACAACAAGCTGGAAACAATAGTTAATACATGTGAAAAGTACGGTGTTCATACAAAGTTTGTACCTGAGTACTTCAATATCATCCATTCAAAGCCTGTAACTGAGGATATGGATGGTGTACCGGTTGTTAACATCCGTGCTGTGCCGCTTACAGACCCCGTAAATGCCTTTGTAAAGAGATTAATGGATATTATCTTCTCTTTATTCTTTATCATCCTGTTTTCGCCTGTTATGATCGTCACAGCGATTGCTGTAAGACTTTCTTCACCGGGACCTATTCTTTTCAGACAGGAAAGAGTCGGACTGCATAACAAGATCTTCAATATGTACAAGTTCCGTTCAATGGTTCAGCAGCGTCCTGAGGATGAGAAGAAGGGATGGACCACAAAGGGAGACGCCAGAGTTACTAAGGTCGGAAAGTTCATCCGTTCAACAAGTATCGATGAGCTTCCACAGTTCTTCAACGTACTCTTCGGTTCCATGAGTATCGTAGGTCCAAGACCTGAGCGTGATCAGTTCGTTAAGCAGTTTATGGAAGAGATTCCTCGTTATAACGTAAAGCATCAGGTACGTCCCGGTATTACAGGATGGGCACAGGTTAACGGCCTCCGCGGCGACACAAGCATACCTGAAAGAATAAAGTACGATCTGTTCTACATCGAGAACTGGTCGGCAACCTTCGATATCAAGATAATGTTCCTGACAGTATTCAAGGGCTTTATCAATAAGAATGCATACTAATGTATATAAGAAATGCGATTCGGCTCATACACCGAATCGCATTTTTTGATTACTGTTTTATTATTCCGATTCAAGCTGATCCGGAGTTTCAACCAGATAAGTCTTGCCGTCGCTTTCAACTCTCAAGTATATCGTGTAACTATAATTTTCTTCCTGTATAAGGTTGTCAATACGGTCATAGGCTGCAAATCCCGATGAATCATAATTGATCCCCTCTTCCAAGCTATAATTCGCGGTAATATCTATACGTCTCTTCTTCATAGTATCAAGCAGAAAATATTCCCCTGTCTGATTATCTTTAAGAAGTACTTCAACAGACACATTATCACTTTCTGTGCCCTTTATAATGAGCCATCCGTTAATAAATACTCTGTTTCTATAATCCCCTGCTGCAAACGAATTCATATCCACAGCATCCACAAAATATCTTATATCCGCCGAATTATCATACTCGGATTCATCGATAGTAACATAGGAAACTCCATATTCACTATGATGTCTGAACCATCCTGCAGCAGCTATCAATGCAACCACACCCAGAAGGCATGCTATATCTACCAGCTTACAGATCAAGTTATTATTATTCTCCAATGATACATTATCTGTCTTCTCATCATCTATAGTTAAAAACGTTACGAACAGCCATAATATTGGATATGGATTAACTATAGTAAAAAAGAATAAGACAATAAATAAAATCTCAAATGTAAGTTTATTATATTCTTTACTGATAAAGCTTCTTTTTATATTTATTACAACCGGGACAACGATAACTGACGTCAGGATAATACCTCCATACGCCATAAACGCTACTAAACCAACGCTTAATCCCTGAACGAAAAATGAATTTCTAAGTATCTGTGCACCATTTCCCCATCCGCATCCAAATAATGGATACTCAAGAAATGCCTTAAAACATGCTATCAGATGATCGGATCTTACATTCATGGATCCTTTGCCATCAGGTGATATAGTTTTCAAAAGGATCACCGCAACAAACAGGAGAAACGCTGCCAATACAAAGTATTTTAATTTGTTCTTATGCTTTGCAAGCTTAGGATAATCATCAAAATGTATCAGAACATATGCTGCAAATGCAATGATTATAAAAATCAGACCTGTAGTAGAAAAAGTAGTAATAACTGAAATTATCAGAATTATAACTTTAATCTTGGATACTTTCTTTGACAGGAATAATTCCGTACCTATTGCAACGCATAATACAAAATTATACATCGGGCACTCTGCGAAAGCTCCGCCATTTCTCATAATGATATGATCTCCAACAGTGATCTGATGAGATTCATAATATAAATAATAAAAGTTCCTGATTATATGGGGTCTCCATTCTCCCCATACTCTTTCTGCGGAATCCCACTCCGGAATGATATTTAAAAGGCTTCCCAAAATATAAAGAACTAAAGAACAGCAGGATAATATAAAGATAAAATTAGCTATTCGTTTCCATACACTTTTCGGATCATCATGGGATATAAACCATAAGTAAAAAAGTATTACCAACACAAAATATCTGCTAAGAAAATAATCTCTGTTGGCTCTGCATCCGGAATAGTATAAAAGCATCATAGTTAAAGTAAATGCCACTTTGATAAGGCTGTTCTTTGACCAGTAAAACTTATGATTTATGACATAATGCAGGAATAGATACAATAACAAAACAAACTCCAGTACCACTATATGTTCATTAAGTGATAACGAGAGATTTCTGTCATAAAACCAAGCCCCTGCTGTCAACATGGTTACAAAAAAAGCTATGACATAATCGTATATAACAAATATTCGAGACCATTTTGAAGCAACAGTTACTTCTTCCATCCCCTTACTCTCCAATTTGAATACTCCTTTTATCTATATCTGCCTGTCAGCCTTTCATTTCCTTCTTTATCTCATGCTTAGTATATATTTTACATAAAGGATAACATGAATAATTTGTCTTTCTTAACATTCTAAGAAGCTTATTCCAGTATGAGCCTTTATACAGATCATTTGTTCTCTGATATAATTCAGGGAAATGAGTCTTTAAGTAATTATCAAATACCATTAAACGCTTCTTGTTTTCTTTGGATGGATCCATATATACCAGAGTGCCGAGATGCCATATGCTGTGTATAGCGACAGCATTTTCCAGATAATCCCTCTTTGAATCATCCAGTTCATCTGCGCATCTCTTATAGAATGCAAACAGTCTCTTCGCAACCTTCTCACTGTCATCAACATGCTTTACCCTGCTGGCAACGCTGACTGACTGTCCTGTTAATCCTAATCTGTAGCAGTATACGAAGAATCCATAGAATCTCACTGTATCCACCTTAGGGATTGTAAACAGCAGATATTCTGTGTCCACATAGAAACAGTGCTCATCAAGATGGATGTTGTTCTTCTGAAGAAACTCTGTCTTATAAACTACACTGTGATACTTCATTCTTCCTATAGTTGAAGCCACATCAGAAAACTTGTATGAAACGCCATCATCAAGTCCTTTTATTATCTCTTTCTCTATTCTTCCGCTTTCATATGCATAATAGAAATTGTTAAGGATAAGATCATCATCTACTTCATCCAGAACCTTTAAGAGCTTTGATAATTCGCCTGAGTCAACCCAGTCATCTCCGTCAAGCGCTCTGAAGTACTTACCTGTTGCATTCTTCATACCTGCATTTATAGTAGAACCATGTCCGCCATTTGGCTTATCTATAACCTTAACAATTTCCGGATACTTAGTCTTATACTCTTCTGCCTTTGCTAAGGTTCCATCTGTAGAGCCATCATTAACTATTAATAATTCTATTCTCTCGCTGCCTTCTGCAGCTACAACAGTATCCACCAGCTTATCCAGGTACTGCTCCACGTTATATGCCGCAACTGAAATAGATAACAGCTTATCCAACATTTTTTCTTCCTCTCAATTTTCTAAGAATATTCTTCACTACAACTCTTAACTTATATCCCATATATACTATAACCGGCGATCCTGTTCTTGCAGTAAGACAGGCCAGCTTGTGAGGCGCCATAAGTCTCTTAACATCAACCCTTTTTATAGCCTCTTTATATGGTTCTGACTTGATTCTCTTCTTTAATATCTTTAATGATTCAGACAGACGTAAGTTACTGTCCTTATGAAAATAGTATACGGCCAGCTCAGCGCTCAGTCTTCTTATCACATAGATATACTTTGCTTTCCTGAACAGTTTATTATCCTTTTGTCCAACCACCGCATCTATCTTTTTAAATATCTGATCACTGGTCTCTAAACTATTCGCCTTAAATCTGTTTGAAGAAGACGACGAAACATATCTGTAGTAATAAACCGGTTTCGATATGTATCCTATGCTTCCTGCATAGTTAAGGTATTCTATGGTAAACAGATTGTCTTCATACATGTTATTGACATCCATATCAAACCTGATATGGTACTTGTCTATAATGTCTTTTCTATAAAGCTTATTGCCCATGCTGCCATAGCCTGAAACACTGTCCATGTCGATCGGATATGGATTGTAGCCATAGCCTATACAGGTGATCTGATAATTCTCTATCATATCCTTTCCTGTAAATTCCTTGCTGAACAGTCTTATCTCACGGCTCTTTGATTTATTTACTTCGCAGATATTTCCGGCCACCATATCCAGATGACTCTTTTCAGCTTCCTCATGCATTATCTCGCATGCATTTTCCGGCATCCAGTCATCTGAATCGACAAATAGCACATACTTTCCGCCGGCCATATCAAGTCCGTGATTTCTCGCACCTGAGACCCCGACATTCTTTATTCTGACTGCCTTAAATCTATCATCTTCACCGGCATACCTATCATAGATTTCCTTGCTGTTATCCGGTGATCCATCATCTACGATAATAACCTCTATATCTTTAAATGTCTGGTTCTTCAGACTCTTTAAACACTGGTCCAGATATTTCCCCGTATTATATACAGGTACTATCACACTTATTTCATGCATTATCTATCCTCTGCTTCTCGTAAATCAGAATATCATTTATAGAGTCTTTTAAAGACTTTGACGGCTGCCAGTTAAAATCCTTATAGAAAGCTTCACAGTTCAGACTGCTGTTTGGTACTGTTTCCGCAGCCTCTTCCACTGTATCAACCGTGATCCGGGCTCCAGTCTGTTCCTGTATTGCACCTCTTACAGCAGAAGCAATTTCCGAAAGTGTATAATCCTCTTTTCCGCCCAGATTATATACATTTCCAAGTTCCTTGTCTGTAAGGAAGACTCTGCACATAATGAGGAGTGCTTCAGCTGCATCTCTTACGTCCATGTAACTGAAGACCGCACCTTTCTCTGTAATATTAAGGTGATTATTCTTTAATGCTATTTTGACCAGCTGATTCGTAACTCTCTGATCAAAACCCATACCGATAAGACTGGCAAGTCTGATACTTATAACCTCGGCATCCCTGAACATTTCTCTCATTATCATTTCATACAGGAACTTGCCCTCTGCATATACGTCATTTAAAACCGCCTCATCACTTTCCTTTGCTGCACAGGTTCTGTTCGGATCATATATGCTCTGTGAAGATATATTTATAACCCTAGGGATTCCCCATCCCGATATGGTCTTTAAGGACTCATAAATATCCTTCAGCCCTTTTCCCAGAGCTTCGCCTGAAGCTGTCCTCGGATAGGCCAAATTAATAAACACATCAATGCCGTGATGATCCATCTGTGACAGCTCATCGTATGAATAATATTCTATACGGCCGTCACCGTCTGCATCACTGATTGTGTGCTTATTGGTAGTTAAAGCAAGAACCCGAATATCATCGGATTCCATTGCTTTCGATATTAAGTTAGTCCCCAAAAAGCCAGAGGCTCCATTCACTAATATTTTCATACTATCCCCATTAATCGTTCCGGCTCAAACTTTATGACCATGTTCTCACCATTAGTATCTTTAACCTCTATATGCTCATTTAAATAGCTTATATCCTTCATCATGTCTTCTACACTGTCACAGATCATAATGAATCTGATCATAATCTGACGAAGTGTATCTCCGCAAGGAGTCTCCATTCCCACCGGATATCTTACCTCATGATCAACCACTGAAGATACCTGTTCTAAGGCTTCCTCAAGGCCTGTAATGGAACCCACTGTTCCACCCTTGGTTATCATAGATACGATAGCCGCGCATTTACCTTTCATATTCGGATTTTCCTGTTCTGAACGGAAATCCGGCTCAACTGAAAGCGCATTATCCACAAGTAAATGCATGTAGTTCACACCATTAACTCTGTCCAGTATTCTGTATGGGGCTTCTGCCGCACTGCGGAGTCCTGCTTCAAATACATTGAAGCTTTCTGTCTCCTCATCATACAGTCCCTGCAAGAAGACAACCGCATTAACAAGCTTCAGGCTTTCGATCATCCTGATAACGCTTGCATTTACATGCTGAAGATACTTATCCAGATATCTGCATGGATAAACTCTTGCTCCCGGGATAGTTGTGACCATCCCCTCATGTACGGCAACAGGATATCTGTTATCCAGACATGATAGTGTTACAACACCCTTTGAAATTGTATAATGGGCTGTGAATTCAACGCCCTTTTCAAACTTCTCTATAATTATCCTCTTGGAATCGGATTCTTTCAGTGCTTCTTCTACACCAGCCCTCAGCTCTGCTTCGTTCTTGCAGATATTGATGCCTATGGATGCACCGTTATCTACCGGCTTAACTATAACCGGATATTCTATGGCACTATAATCCACTGAAGCTGTATCTCCACCCATAAAGTAAGTCTTAGGTGAAGGAACCTCATAGTCACGGCATAACTGTCTGAAGCTGTCCTTATTCTGGAATATATCCCACTGCTGCTGATTAAAATAGAACGGCATTCCTAAAGCATCAGCCACCTTCTTAGCCTGAAGTATATTAAACTCATGTATTCCGGCAACTACACCGTCTATCTTATTCTCTACCGCATACTTTATGATACTTTCCGTATCCGCTGTACTGATGTCTGCGTTATAATCTGCTAACTGCTTGGCTCTGGACCTTTCAACAGGATAAAAATCAACCACGTATGTGAGGGCGCCTTCGCTTCTCGCATAAGTCACCATATCCGGTGCCATTACATTTGTGCCTAAAACCAGCAATCTTTTTCCGCTATATCTTCCCATTCCGCACTGTTCCATAAATACTTTTATTCTACTTCGACGTGATAATACTTATCGATATCCGAAGTGATCTCTGTCATCTGTTCTACTGTATCTGCCTTAAAAAGGATGGTTCCCATAGAATCTGTTGTATTCTTATATGCGGTAACCTTATCGCCCTTCTTATGAGTACAATATACATCAAGCAGATTGTTCTTTTCAAATTCCGGATCAAACTTTAATTCCTTAAAGATTCCATCCTCATGACTCATGATCATGTAATTGCTCACTACCGCCCTGGTCTCTGTCATCTTAAGACCGCTGCAGTCCTCGCCCAACGCACCGCGGATGGTATAATCCACCATATCCACGCCTGTCGCGTATTCTATAAGCTGAGGGATATAGCTTCCTCCGTTTCTCGGACCTAACTCCAGAACGTACGGAGTATCATTCTCGTCCATGATAACTTCAATGTTATAAGCACATGTCTTCATACCCAGTGCAGTTATAAGTCTCTGAAGTTCATCATCAACCTTGGCCTTCTGCTCCTCGGTAAGAAGTGATGGCCAGAACTCGCCAAGTGCAACGTACTCTCTTATTCCGCCTGCACTGCTGTATAATTCGTTTCCGTAGCTCGTAAACACCAGCTTTCCATTATAGGAGAAGCCATCTCCTGAAACCTGATACCCCTTCTTTACGATGAACTCTTCAACGATGAATCTTTTTCCTCTTGAATACTGAAGAGCCTCTTCAACAGCAGCCTTCAGTTCATCTTTTCCATAAATCTTTACAACGCCCTTACTTCCCGATGAATCAACAGGTTTTACCATTACAGGGAATCTGAACTTATCTATATCTGCCAGTGCATCTTCATAGCTGGTATAGCCTTCTGCAACCGGACAGTTGAAACCATGGTCCTTAAGAAACTTTCTGAAAAGATCCTTCTGGGTGCATATCTTAACTGACTCATACGGATTTCCCGGCAGGCCCAGCTTCTCTGCCACATATGCTGCTGTCGGAGCAGCCGGGTCAGATGCGTAGGCAACTATTCCGTCAATATCCAGTCCCTTTGCCAGTTCAAGCACTCCATCAAGATCTGTAGTACTCACATTATGATATTCATCTGCAAACTTATGTCCCGGATTCTCCGGTGCATAATCACATGTTATGACATATATCCCCTGTTCTTTTGCTTTCTTGATTATCGGGATCTGCTGCATAGATCCCCCAAGCATCAGTAATCTCTTCATACTCTATAAGGACTCAACAAACTGTCTTATCCTTCTGACTCCTTCGATTATTTTTTCTTCATTCATGGTAAATGCAATGCGGACATATCCTTCGCAGGCATCTCCGTATGTTATTCCCGGCACTCCCGCAACCTTCTGGCTTTCCAAAAGTTTATAAGCAAACTCCTCACTCTTAAGTCCGGTCTCCTTGATATTGACCAGAGCATAGAATGTACCCTTTGGAGACTTTACACTAAGCTTATCGATCTTCCTAATCTCGGCTATTAATGTATTTCTTCTCTTTTCAAAGCCGTCTCTCATAAGGTTCGGAGTATCATCTTCTCCCTTAAATGCTTCTATGGCCGCATATTGAGAAGGTACTCCTGCACAAGCCGCTACATTTTCCTGAATCTTAGGAAGGTTCTCCACAAATGCGGCAGGTCCTGCAAGATATCCCAGTCTCCAGCCCGTCATGGAAAACTTCTTAGAGCAGCTGTTTATAACTATTGAATAATCCTTCATATCCGGAAAATCAAGGATAGATACGTACTGTGCTCCATCATACAGAAGACTCTTGTAGCACTCATCCCAGATTATCGTAAGATTATTCTTCTTTACTATATCGCTGATACCCTCCAGAGCTTCTCGTCCATAGACCGCTCCTGTAGGGTTGTTCGGTGAGTTGATTATTATCGCAACTGTCTTATCGGTAATCGCGTTCTGGAAATCCTCCGGCGTGAGCACAAAGTCATTCTCTTCAAGAACATCAACGAGAACTGCTTTGCCTCCGAGGAAATCAACCATATGCTTATAATTCACCCAGTATGGTGATGGTATGATAACTTCATCACCCGGGTCGATCATACAGGCCAGTGTCAGGAACAGTGCTTCCATAGCACCGACAGTTACCTGAATCTCTCTTGAAGGATCATACTGTATACCTGTCTCCTTCCCGATTGATTCCGCTATAACCTGTCTCAGTTTAAGAACTCCCGCATTTTCGGAATACTTGGTTCTTCCTTCACGGATGGCTCTGCATCCTGCTTCCTTGATTCTGTCCGGTGTTTCATAATCCGGATCGCCCAGCGTAAAATCCACCACATCATCGTATGACTTAGCCATATCATACAGTTTTCTTGTAAGTGAAGGCTCTATTCTGTTTGCCCTTTTTGATAATTTCATCTATCGCTCCGCATCAATTAAGTCTTTATAATATTTTTCCGGAATATGATTTGAATCCATAACTCTTCCGTCTTCAAAATAGCCCATAAATGTTCCTTCGCTGAAGCCCTCGGATCTGGAACCCTTGTCCTTTCCGAATATGGTCTCTCTAAAAAGAAGCCACACCAGCTTTATATCAGTCTTCAGTGAAACATTTGAAGCATACCAGACATCATTCTGCAGTCTGTTTTCCCAAGTCATAAGCTTTGTCGGATCAGCCAGCGGACAGTCAAGTCCCGGTCTGACCGAATGTCTGAGTTCATGATATTTATTGAATCTGCCCTGATATACCACCGGCAGAGGTCTTGGTCCTATTATGGACATATCACCCTTAAATACACTGTAAAAGTTGAGCAGTTCGTCCAGCGATGTCGATCTGACGAACTTTCCCCACTTGGTAACTCTCTTGTCAGCTCTGAGAAGAACTCCGTTCTCATCAGTCTTATTCGTCATATTTCTGAACTTGATAAGCGAAAACAGCTTACAGTTCTTACCCATTCTCTTCTGACAAAAGAATATCGGATGACCTACATCAAAAAATGTAACTATCGCTATTATCAGATTGATAGGCAGAGATACTATGATTGCCAGTCCCGATAAGATAATATCGATAATTCTTTTTCCGTATTTTGAATAAAAGGTTTCCTTTATCTCAGGCAGTGTATACTGGGCATTTGATTTTTCAAGATTATCTTTTGCTATCCTGCCAGCAAGCTCTATCTGTATGTTTCGCGGCAGATTATCATAGTCAAAGTCTTTACCCATGTTATAAATACTCTTTTCTTATCCTACACAATAAATAACCTCATATCATAAGCATATGAGGTTATTTTTTTACTATTTATCTTGGATTATTATATCACAAATTTTATCAACAATGTCTAATTCTAATTCCTCATACATAGGTAATGTGAGGATTGTCTTGGATATATCATGAGCTATCGGTGTACTCTTTTCTGCACCGTAAGCCTTATAACAGCTTAACTCATTTACTGCCGGATAGAAGTACTTTCTCGCATAAATATCATTTTCCTCAAGATTCTTAAATACTTCATCCCTTGTTTTTCCGAACTTTTCCGTAAGGATTCTTATAGGGAAGTAGGAATAATTACTCTCAACATCATCACAATCCTCGCTGAGTATAATTCCATCTATTCCTGACAGTCTCTCAAGGTAATGATCCCTGACAACCTTTCTCTTCTCTATACATTCTCCGATACGTCTCAGATTGCATATTCCCATGGCAGCTCTTATCTCATCGAGCTTTGAGT
>JAEEGK010013075.1_pt1 | contig 18769 bp, 12 predicted proteins | sample 8958771 | NCBI WGS metagenome assembly JAEEGK01 (sample SAMN16246547, study PRJNA631951) | gut metagenome | biome: gut microbiome; feature: rumen; material: SC-attached | host: Bos | place: Iran: Karaj | collected 2018-10
TTACAATTATTTCAAAATTATTTTTAATTAGTTAAATTTTTTAATTAATCAAAATTAAAAAATATTAAGATTAAAATTATATATTTTTTATTCAAAAAATTGAATGATTTTTCTTTTTATAATTTTTGTTATTTCATTTATTTTCATTTTTTATCTTGTTAAAAATATCGATTTTCAAAAAAAAATTAATATTATTAATTTGAAAGAATCTATTATAAATAAAATTTCAGAAAATAATTATATTGAATATATTAAATCACCAAAAATAAAAACATTTACTATTTTATCATATAATATACTTTCACAAAGATTTATGAAAAGAAAAGAAATTAAATCTTTAAGTTTAGAAATAAGAATACCAAAAATAATAAATGAAATAAATAAAGAAAATCCTGATATTTTTTGTTTACAAGAATCAACATTTGATGTCTATCAAAAATATTTCTCCAAATCTTTTAATGATTATGAGATAATAAAATATGATAATGAAGGGTCATATTTAATGAATTTAATAGGAATAAGAAAAAATAGATTTACTTTATTAAATGAATGTAAATTTGATTTATCAAATAAAATAATTGACATAAATGGGAATAGAGGAGTTATAAATGTTAAAATTAAAGATAATTTATATAAAGATAAAATAATATCTTTATTTTGTGTACACTTTCCATGGAAACCAATTTATGAATATCAAAAGGCTAGAATACTTCTTATGATTTTTGAATTTATTTTACAAAATAAAAATGAAAATATTATAATTTCTGGTGATTTTAATAGTATTCCAAATTCAATTCCTCTTAGAATGATTTATTATCAAGATTTTATAAATGAATTTAATGAAAATAAAGATTATATTGGGGATTTTGTGTTTAATAAAAATGAAATTAATTTAATGAAAGAAGTAAAACAAAAAATGAAAAAAAGAGAAAATTTTAAAAATACAATAAATAAAATATTTGAAATTAGTAAATTAGTATATGAAAAATATTTATTAAGAAGTGTCTATGATGAATATAAAATAAATGAAAATAATAAAAATAATTTAAAATTTAATTATTTAAGAAATCACCCTGATTATACAAATTATACTAAAACTTTTATAAATACAATTGATTATATTATATATTCAAAATTTCTTGAAAAAGTAAAAATTAAAAAAATCCCAATTATAAATAATGATTATCTTCCAAATGAAACTTTTCCTTCAGATCATTTAAAACTTTTTGCAGAATTTAAATATTCAAAAAAAATAAATAAAAACATATATAAAACAAAAAAATAATATTAATTTAAAAAAAAAAATATAAACAAATAAAAACGAAACAAAGATTAAAAAATTAAAAAAAAAAAAAAATTAAAAAAAATATTTTTTAAAAATATAAAAAATTATTTAGAAATCTCCATCCATAAGTTTATTAAGAGCTTTTTGAGTTTCTTTTGCTAATTTCTTATATTCATCTAAATTACTATTTGCAGTATTAATAGTAGCTAAAACTGTAGAACAATCATTAAGAAGAGTTTGAGGAACAGATTGATTTAATAAGAGAACTTGTTCTTTGAATTGTTGAAGATAAGTTGAATACAATAAAAATATATTTTCAACATCACCATCTAAATTTGCATTTTTTGTTATATTATCTAATGAATGATTTAGAATTGATGAATTAACATCATTAATTGCTTCAAATAAATCTTGAATTTCCCTTAATGGTCTTGCAAGTTTTTTACATATTTTTTGTTTTGAACCTTTGGTTGTCATTTTTGCACAAGTTGATAATACAAATAAGAATGTGAATAAAATTATATTCATGGATTTCATTTTTTTTTATTAAAAATTAATTTATTTTGATTTTATTATGTCGGTTTTTTAGTTTTTTTTAATTTATTTAATTATTTTTATTAAATAATTTAAATAATTAAAATAATTAAAAATGTACAAACAAATTTAAATTGATTATTCTATTAAAATATATTTTTTTATTTTATTATTTATAAATTATTGATTTTTTATTTGATTTGTATTTTAATTAAGTTTTATTTAAATTTTATTTATTATTTTATATTATTTTTAATTGTTTTAAAATATTATATATTAATTTTCACTTAAATTTTTTTATAATTTTTTGTCTATCTCTTTTATTTCCTAAAATTTTATCTGTTTTATTATTAGATTTTTTATAATCAAAATGATTATTATGACTATTATTATATCTTTTTCTTTCATCAACAACTTCTCCATCTTCAAAATCATTATAATCAGCTTTTTCTAAACTATATAAAATAATTCTTTTAAATTCAGAGCTTTCATTTTTAGAATTAATTTTATAAAAAGTATCATATAATTTACAATAATCAATTAATTTTTTCCAATAACTATTATTTTTTAATGTATTAGAATTACCAATAACAAAACATGCATATTTTGCCCTTGATAACGCTACATTCATTCTTCTAAAATCATTTAAAAAACCAATTCCAGTATGATTTTTACTATATTCATCATCATTTAAAAAATTAGATCTAACTGTTGAAAAAAGTACAATATCTCTTTCTTGACCTTGAAATGAGTCAACAGTATTAATTTCGATATCAATATTTTTTGATAATTTACTTCTTATATCACTTAATTTTTCAATAAATAATTTTACTTGAGATTTATAAGGTGTAATAACAGCATATTTATATTTTCTATCTTTTTTTTCATAACTTTTTGGATTAAAATAATCATCATTTATATTATTTATTATTTTTTTTTTTAACATTTTATCAATTTGTCTTATAATTTTCAAAGTAAAATCAACTTCACTTTCATTAGAATAACTTTTATTATCAAAAATTTCTTTTCCATAAACAATATCAAAAAAAGAAAAATTTTTATTTTCTTTAATACATTCGAAAATTTTTTCTTTTTTCATTTTATCAATTAATCCACTATCATCTTTTAATTGATTATTATAAAAAACAGAACTAATAAAATTTCTGATATTAGGATGCATTCTATATTGAATAGTTAAAATATGTCTAGGATAATTATTATCAATTAATCTTTCAAAAAGTGATCTATTATATTGAGTTTTAGTAGCATCTTCACTAAAAACTGTTGCAGGAAGTTGCATATGATCACCAACCATAATTAATTGTTTAACATTATGACATAAGGGAATTAATGCTGAAGGTTCTACACATTGACAAGCTTCATCTATTATTAAATAATCAAATGCTATTCTCATTTTTTTTAATCTGTCACTTCCAGAACTATTTAATGTTGTACATAATATTTTTGTATTTGATAAAAGTTCATATTCAAAATGCTTTCTTTCTGATTTTAAATCTGTTAATTGACGTAATATAAAATAACGTTTATTTTTTAATTCAAATAATTTTCTTTCATTTTCTTGTTTATTTTCTTTATTTTCATTTTTTTCACATTGATTTATTTGTTTGTTTACTAATTCTAAATCTGAATTAAAATCATTTGTTCTATTTTTATATCTTTTATCACTTAAATTTTCTAATGAATATTCTTGAATTAATTGACCATTTGTAGTATATAAATATTTATTTTCTTTTTCTTTTCTATCATATAAACCAAAACGAATAAAATTTACATTATTACATATTAATAAATTCTCATTTAAAATTCCTTTATTTACAATTCTAGCAGAAATTTCATCAATTGCAGTATTACTTGGTGCACAAATTAATATTTTTCCATCATTATTTAATAAAAATAAACTAATTAAACCTAAAATTGTATGAGTTTTTCCTGTTCCAGGAGGCCCTTGAATTAATAATATATCTTTTTTTTTCATTTCACTTGCTTTTATAATTGCTTCTGTTTGTGATGAATTAAATATTTTGTGTTTTTTTATATTATCTATAAATAAACGTGATTTTGTTGTTAAATCAAATTTATTTTCTTTTTCAATAAAAAGTTCTTTTGAATATAATATTCCAGTAAAATTTGATAATTCTAAATTTAAAATTGCTTTATATTCTCTTAATGATGATGTTAAACTTCCTAAATAATATGCTTTAAATAATTGGGTTTCTTCATTATTATCTTTTGAAGAATTTCCTATTTTATCTATTAATTTAAATTTATTACAATTTTTATTATGAATATAACAATTTATATCATATGTATCATTATTTATTTGTATTATTCCAATGAAAAAATTTGCATTTTTTAAATTTTTAAAATTTATATCTGAAAAATTTATGTTTTCTTGAATTGGATAAAATGCAATTATATCATTTTCTTTAAATATTTTCTTTTTAAAATCAGATAATTTTTTATTTGGTATAATTTGAAATAAACTAATTTGATCTTCTTCTTCATTTATATAATGAAAATTAACTCCAATATCAATTCTAATATAATTTTCAACTTCAGAAGATTCTGCTTTATCACTTAATAAAGTATTCCTTAATTCATTATAAAAATTTTTAACCCAAATATATTTATAATGTATTTCACTTTCAAATGTATTAGGAACTTCTTCAGAAAATTGTTTATTTCTATAAAAATCAAAATCAACTATTTTTTCAAAAATTTCTTTGTGAGAATATTTACAAAATTTATAATATTTCATATTATTTGTACTTTTTCTTAAAGGATTTATATGAGCATTTAATGATTGAATTGCATTTATTGAATTATTATTTATTAACGTTTTAATTGAATTATTTTCCTTTTCATTTTGATTATTATTATTAACTGGTATTGAAAAATTTTTTTTCTTTTCTCCAACTAATAATAATTCAAGTCTATGATTTTTTTTTTTTGCTTCTTCTTCCATTTCTAATTCTTTTTGATTTTTTTCTAAAACTTCTTTACTTATATTTAATACTTCTAAATAACTTTTTTCTTTTTCTTCTAAAATTTTTTTTTCATCTATAAAATCATGTGTTTTTAATCCTTTTTTTAATTCATTCATTTGCTTTTTATCAATATTTTTTTTAATTTTATTTTTCATTATATTTTCTAAATTTTGTTTTAAACTCCTTTCTTTTTTCATATCATTTATAAATTTATCTAATTTTTTAGCTCCTTCAATATCTTTTTCATATTCTTCTTTTGTATATGTATCTTTATTATTTGAAAAAATATCATTATATGTTAATTTTGATTTAGAATCATTTTTAGTTAAATCAATTATTTGTTCTTTTTGTTTTTTTTTTAATAATTTTTTTTTTTTTTGCTCTTTTTTTATTGATGGAAAATACTTGTTAAGAGTAGAATTTGGTTTAATCATATTATCTGAATAATTAAATTTTAATGAATTTGATTTCTTTGAATCTTTTTCCTTTATATGTGTTAACATTTTTTGATATACTTTTGAAAAAGCATGTGGGTCTGTTGTCATTATTTAAAATGTTTAATTTTTAAAAATTATTAAATAGAAAATTAAAAAATAATATTATAACTCTTTAATAAAAAAAAATTAAAAAAATTAATAAAATAATAATTATTATTGATTAATTTGTAAAAAATTGTATTATGAAATATTTTGTTTTATTTAAGAATTAAATTCAAATTTTGCAATCAAAACCCAATAATTCATCAATAAAAAATCATTACTATTTTTATTTTATTTTTTTAATTTTTTTTTGGTTTTGAATACATTGTTTAATTTGATTAATTCCTTTATTAGAAATATTTTTATTATTCATTTTTACTTTTTGATTTGAATTATTTCTAATTTTTATATTTCTATCAAAATAAAAATCAGTTTTTAAAAAAAAATCATTAAAATTATTTACATAATTTTTATTATTTAAAGAAGTACTAGAAAAAGGTGATTTAGTATTAGTAAAATTAGTATTACTAAAACTATTTCTATTTATATTTCTTGATAAATTTTTTTTATTTTTTTTATTTTCATTTTTTTCAACTGATTTAATTGTTTGAATTAAATTTTTATTATTTCTTTCTGTTACACATCTTGTCCCTTGTTTTTGTCTTGTAGAAATTGTTGAATTAATAGTATTATGAATTGAATTAATTGATAATTTCACTTTATTATTTTTTTCTTTTCTATATGTATAAATTCCTAAATCAGAAAGTAATGGATTATTAATTATTAAATTTCTAGATCTTGTTTTATTATTCTCTACTTTTGTTTTAGAAAAAGACTTTTTTGATAAAGATTTTTTAGTGTTTCCTTTATCTGAAAATACTTTTTCTATTAATTGATTTAAATTTGTTCCAGTTTTTGTATGAGTATGTCTTGTGATTATATTATTAAAAGTTTGATTATATATAAAGAATAAATTGTTTCCTAAAGTATTAATTTTAATACAATCTGGACTTGTTGTTTTTATATTTTTGGATACTTTTAGAATTTTATTATTACTTTCTTTTTTGTTAAATAAATTATTATTATTTATATTTTTCTTTATTATATTTTTTTTTAAAGTTAAATCATTTATTATTTTAATTATTGAAGATTCCATTGATGAATTATTTGTATTATTCATACTTGGTACATTTATTGTTAAATTAATTAAAGAATTATTATTTGAAATTAATTTCCTTATTTTAGGAGTGAATAATGTAAATAAAGGACATTTCTCTTTTTCAATTGTAGGAATATCTTCTTTATAATTATTATTATAAAATATTTTAGCTTTTTTTTCACTATATTCTTGAATTAAATCATTTAAATCTAATTCACTAAAAACTGGTTTACAAAAAAACATTAAATAATTTTTATAATAGGTTACAAATTTAGGAATTCTATAATCACTTTCTTCCATTATATAATATCTTTTTAAAAACTCTTCATTATAATTAAATAATAATTTTTCTTTGAAAACTGCAAGATCATGACAATATTTTGATTGAATAAAATTTTCCAAAATAATCATATCATGTTCATAAGGTAAAATATTATATTTTGAATATAAAATTTTATTTATTGTTTTATTATAAAATTTTTTCCCATAATTATTCTCATCAATACTTTTTATTAATCCACTTAAAGTTGTTCTATTTGTTTCTAACGATGATTTGTTTTTATTTTGAGAAAAATTATAAAATTTCTTATTTATTACATAAATATTTTTTGGAGTAATATTTTCCATTTTTTATTACTTTAATAAAATCTAAACTTTTTATTTATAAATAAGAATTAAAAATTATTTTATTAGTTTTATAAAATGGGAAATATGATTGAATGTATGGCTATAAATTGTAATATGAAAGATAAACAAAATGAAAACGAAATTCCTTTTAATAATAAAAACAAAAAAGGAGAAATTGAAGATGAAATGAATTATTTAGAATTTCCAGATGATATGCAAGATTCTTGTAAACATTATGAAGAAAATTCAGTTATAATGAATGATAATCCCATTTAAAGAATTATTTTTCAAAAAATATACTGTTAAAATAATAAAAAATATTGATTTAAAAAAGTAAATTATTATTATTATGAAAATTAGATATTATTTTATAATAAAAAATTATTATTATTATTAATTATAATATTTTAGAAATGATTTTTATTAATAAAATACATTAAATAAGATTTTAAAAAAAGTTTATTCCTCATTTTCTATAATACTTTTATATATTTTTCCTTCAAATGATTTAAGTTTATTATCTAATTTTTCTAATTCAATAATTTTATTATTGGTTTCATATGGAATTTTATGAAAATATATGTTTTTAAGAGAATCTTTAATGTTAAAATTTTGAAGTTTAATTTGTATATCTTTTATCGAGTTATAAATTTGAGATGAAGAAAATTTTCTTTTAATATTATTAGTTGTTTTACAAGTTTGATAAAAAAAATTTTCAATTGTATCTAATTCATCTTTTTCTAATTTTGGTTTTCTTCTTATTTTTTCATAATAATATTGAATTTGATTTTTTGGATATAATGATGTAATAAAATTATACTTTTCTTCTTTTAAACTTGTATTTAATGAAGATATATTCTTTTTAGGGAAATTAAATAAAGATTTAGTTCTAAATTGTTGTCTTATATTGATTATATCATTATTAGTTTTCACTGAAAAATCTTCTGAATATTTATGTCTCTTTTTTTTTATTGAAAATAAATTAGAATTTAATGTTGTATTAGGTGAAAAATATCTAGTTGAAGAAGTTATATTCATTTTAGAATTTTTTTTATCATTATTATCTTCATATGAAGATTCATTATTTTCATTTAAAGTTTCAATAGATTTATTTGTTGTATTAATATATTTTATTAATTCTTCATTTGTTATTTCATTTTTAATTTCATTTGAATTTGACTTTATGTGCATATTTAAATTTCTTGTCTCTTTTTTCTTTAATTGAAAAGGATGCATAATATTTAAAACTTTTTTTATATAATTGATTGATTTTTCATTTGATTCTTCTATTTTATGTTTTTTAGATTTTCCTAAATAATAGAAATATAAATATTTTGGATTTTTTATTAATAAAGGATTTGTTTTAAACATTTTCTCATCTTTTTTTTCTATTTCTTTTTGAACACTATCTTTTATCATTTCATTTTCAGATGTACTTTTTACTAATAATTTATAATGTTTTGAAAACATATCATTTGAATTTTTAAGATTTTCAAATTTATCTTTAATATTATTCAATTTAATATCATTTTTTAATATAATTGTTTCTAATTGTAAAACTGGATTTTCAGTTAAACTATTAAATTTTCTTTTGTGAAGATGAGTAAAATTTACTTTTTCTTGCATTTTTTGAAACATAAAATTATTGGGGATTAATCTAATTGGTTTTAATGCCTTATCTAGTTTTGAATAATTTCTAGAAAAAATTTTATTTCTTAAGATTTTTTTAAAATTAATACGATTAGATGAAATTCTCATTTTATTTAATAAAAAATTAAGTTCATTAATTTGAAATAAAAGAATATAAATTTTAAAAATAAATAAAAAATATATTTATTTAAATTATTACATAAACATATTATTTATATACTATTATTCAATTTCTCCTCCTTTAACTAAATAAGGTGATAATTCAATTGCCATATTATTAATTTGAGAAATAGATTGAATTACACCATAAATTACAATCATTTGGAAACCCCAATGATAAGTAGTATATCTCATTAAATGTAAAATTTTAATTGTTCCACCTTTTAAAAATAAAATATAATCTTTAAAATATATTTTTATTCCTTTAAAAAATTTAACAAGTTTATTAGTATTATTCTTTTTTTTGTCTAATTTTAATAATCTTTCATCATCTATATTAATTTCTTCCATTAAATAAAAAATAATTATGAATCGACAAATAAGTAAAAATAAACAAAATAAATAATTAATATTTAATTATCAAAATGTATATAAAAAATATGAAAAATTTTGAAAATATTAAACATTTCAATATGCCCAATTAATACTAAAATCTTTATTTAGAAGTTTAAACAATTAATATGAAAAAACATATCAAATATGAAAGTAAATTTTTTTAGAAATATTTTCATCAATTGTTTTATTGAATTCATTTTTAATGTAATATTTAACTGTAATTTATTATAAAATATAATTCTTTTATTTATTTTTTAACTCTTTAATTTATTTTTACTTATAAATTTAAATTATCTATACCAAAATTTATTTATTCAATATCTTTATAACACTCTTGACATAAAAATAACATGCATCTTAAACAACAAAAAACACAACCATTTGAAATTGTTTTTCTACATTTAGAACATTTTCCAAAGAATTTTAATTCAAAATTATTAAAAAACATTATTAAATTATTATTATTCCCATTTTCATTATTTCTATTTCCAATATTATTAATTTGATTTTTTAAACTTTGTCTTTCTTCATCTAAATTTATTTTTTCTAATTCATGAAAACCACCACATTTTTTATTTAAAATAGGATAACAATTTAAACACATTGAAAAATCACATATACAACAACTCCAATAACAATGAGAATAATTATTGCATTTATTACATTGTGAATAAATACTTTTTTTCCAAGTTAATTCATTATTACAAGTATAACAAGATTTTTCTTTTTCTTTTACACCATTTGAACAAATTTGACATATTTCTTCATTACAATGTGAACATACATAAAAGGGAATATTTGTTTTTGATTTACAAATTAAACATTCATAATTTTTATCATTACAATTAATTACAGGAAAATATGAATGATTTTTTGAACATTTTAAATTTCGTTGATAATTAACACAATAAGTACAATAATTTATTTTACATCTTCTACAATAAAATATTGAGTTTCTTGTACATTTATTATCAAAGTTACATGTTGAATCACTTCTTATTGTTCTTTTTAATAAATTGTTACATTTATAACAAAAAAATAATTTGAAATTTTCTTTGGCTAATTTTAATTTAAAATTTTCTTTAATTGTTGAATTTATATTTAAAAGATCCATTAATTTATCTCTAAGTTTTAAATTTTCATTTGAAAGTTTTTGAATTTTATTATCTAAATTATCATTATTATTGTCTTCATTATTTTTATTTTGTATTTCTGAATTATTGTTTAATATATTATTGTTTTCATTATCATTATTTTCATTTTGAAATAATGTAATATTATTATTTTCTCTAATTTTATAAAAATTTATTATTTGTTGACGTTTTAGAAAAGATAAAAAATTAATTAATTTATAATATGCATCTCCTAATTTTGTTATTTGTTCAATATCAAAATTTTTATTAATTTGATTTGAAGGTAAAATATCAATAAAATTTACCATTTCAAAATGGTTTTCTTTATTTTCTTTTTTTTTTTCTTGATTAATAAAATCAATAAATTGATTATATTTTGGAGTAATTCTATTAGATAAATCCTTTATTTTTTCTTTATTTTTTTCAAAACTTTTTTTTATATCATTATATGATGAATCACTTATATAATTACTAATATTAATTTGAAATTCTTTTACGTTAAAACATTTCATAATTTCTATAGTATATAAATGTCTACATATATTTATAAAATATTCTATTTTTTTAACATTTAATATATTTTTTATATCATTTAATGCAGAATAATTTTTTTCATTTGTTGAAAGTTTCATTAAATGATTTGAATCAATTTCAATTAGTAAAAAAGGTTTTATTGTATCTTGAACAATTATAATTTTTTTAATTAATGAAATATGGAATTTATTTATAATATTATCTTTTTTATCAATATTAGTATACGATATTTCATCTTTTGATATAATAATATATTTTTTTTTCCATTTTTTAATTCCTCCTGAAAATTTCTCCAATTCAAAAGTTTTTTCCATAATAATTTAAAATTAATAAAATAATAATTGTACAAAAATTATATATTAATTTTATTTTTTTTAATATATTAGAAAGAATGTCAGAAAGTGATTCAAAATCTAATATTGAAAAAGTAAATTCAGAAAATGAAGAAGGAATTGAAAAAGATGATGAAGAAGAAAAAAGTGATGAAAAAGAAAATGAAGAAGAGGAAAAGAAAAATGAAAATGAACAATCAGAAGAAGCATTTGAATCAGATAAAGATAATGAAAAAATATCTCAAGATGATGATATGATTATTCAAAAAAATAATGATAATTTCATTAAAACTTTCCCTTATTTAAAACAAGATTCAAATGGTAAAAGTATATTTAGTGAAATATCAGAAAATTTATATAAACAATATTTAAGTAAAGATCAAAAATTTGATATTTTTCAAGAATTAACAAATAATGATTATTTAAATTATCATAATAAACAAAAAGTAAATAAAAAAAAAAATGAAAAAATATATAATAGTATGATTGCAAGACAAAAAACTTTTGAAGAAAATAGATTAAATAAAATTAAACAAATAAAAGAAGAACAACAAATTGAATTAAAAAGAAATTGTACTTTTAAACCAAATGGTAAAACTATTGAAACAAGAGATCCAAAAATTTTTTATGAAGAACAACAAAAATTTTTAGAAACTAAAAAAAATTCAATTGAATCAATGTCAAAGAATTTAAAAAAGAATGAACCAGTAAATAAAAAATTAATATCTAAAAATTCAGAAAAAATAATTCAAAAAAGACAACCTCAAAATGAAAGTAAAGAAGAAACTTTGAAAAGATTAATGATTGGAAAAACTATTTTTTCTAAAACTCAACCTCAAAATAATGAAAATAATGAAAAAAAAGTAAAGAAAAATATGAAAGAACTAGCTGAATATTCTAATAAATTATATTTACAAGATCAAAAATTAAAAAAAGATAGAGAAGAAAAAATAAAAGAAAAAGATGAAAATGATAAAGAAATGTTAAAGAATGATTTATTATCAACTTCTACAAAAAAAGTACTATTAAATAAATTTATAAAAAATTTTCAAAATACTTTAAATGAAATGTATAATCAAAAAGAGAATGTTGAAATAAGTGAAGAAGATTATCCAAAATTATTAGAAAAATTGAAATGTATATCTCTAAATAATAATAACAATAATAATAACAATAACAGTAATAATAATAAAAATAATCCAACTGATGAATTAATAAAATTATCCTTTACAAAATATTTAAATCCAAAAGATAATAAAATTAATTCAAATCAATTTATATTATTTGCTTTATCATTTCTTGGAATTTATAAAGGAAATGATGAACCAACAGAAAATAAAGACAAAACAAAAAATAATAAAATAATACCATCAACAACATTTATAAAATCAAATATCCCAGAATTTGATTTAGAAAAATACAATTATCCAAATAAAACAACTCAAAAAATAAAGAAAAAATTCAACTCATTTTCATCAAATATGTTAAATGGATGGAATGAAGAAAAACAAAGAAAAAGACAAGAAAAAAAGCAAAAAGAAGAAGAAAACAAAATTATAGAACCAAAAAAAAAACAACAAAAAGAAAAATCAAAAAATAACTTTTACTTAACATTAAATAAAAATTTACTAGAAAAAGAAAATCAATTAGAAAAATTAAGAAAACAAAAAGAAGAAGAAGAAATGAAAACATGTACATTTCAACCAAATGCATCAACAAGACCAGTAAATAAAAAAGAAGTAAAAGCAAAAGTAGAAAAATTATATGCAGATGGCAAAGTTGCATATATGAAAAAAGTAAAACAAAAAGAAAAAGATAATATTGAAAATCAATTAGAAGAAAAATATACTTTTATGCCTGAAATTCATCCTTTAAATCTTGAAATATTTGAAAATAATCCTTTAGAACATGATCAAAAATTAATTGAAGGATTGGGTAAATTAGAAAAATTTAGAAATAAAAAATTTAAGAATTTAAATAAAGAAATTTATACTCCAATGAAATTTGATATTGAACAAAAATCAAATAGAGATACTTTTAATAATTTTTATAGTAAAGAAAAAATTATTCATAATAATAATGATTATGTTATTAGTAATAATGAATCTTTTTCTTCTAAAGATTCTGATGTTAAAGATGGTGTTGCCCCTTTATTAAAAGTAGAAGTTAATATTGATGAAACTAATAAAATTGTTAAGTTACTTATTTATCCTGGCGATGATCCTATGAAAATTGTTGAAGAGTTTTGTAATAAATATAATTTAGGAGAAGAAAAAAGAAAAAAATTAGAAAATATTATTCAAGAAAAATTATCAGAAAATGAAAATGAAAATGTCACTCAAAATGAAAATGAAAATGATAATGAAAATGTCACTCAAAATGAAAATGAAAATGAGAATGAGAATGAAAATGAAAACCAAAATGAAAATGAGAATGATAATGAAAATGAAAATGAAAACCAAAATGAAAATGAAAATGAAAATGTAAATATTGAAAATTAAATCATATAAATAATAAACAAAAATATATATTAAAATAGAAAAAATTTAATACAAAAATAATAGTTTTAAATATGGATAAAAATAAAATTTTAATTTTACTTCATTTAATTTATCATTAATTAATTTTTATTTTTTAATTTTGTTTAATTATCTAAAATTACTTCTTTCTTTGAATTAATATCTTTTAATTTTTTTAATTTATCTTTTATATTTGCAATCTTACTTCTTGAATTTTCAATTCTTTCTTTTAATTCTTTTATTTTTTCTTCAGCAGCAATAATTACTTTCATATCAGTTTCTTTATTATTAATAATCTTTGATAAAGAATTATTAATTTCATTTCCTATAAATATAATATCTTTTTGTTTTTTGGTAATTTGAGATGAATTTTCACTAATTTCATCTAATTTAATTTTTAATTTTTCAAAAGAAGGTTTAACTGATTGAATAGTTGAAGTCATATATAAATTTAAATAATTAAAAATTAAATTTGTTTTTCAAAAAAAATATATAATTTTTAATAAAAACACAACATTACTTATTTAATTTTTTTTTCAATATATTTAATTTTGTTTATTAAATTTTGCAAGTATTTTAATCTTTCTCTTTTAGTTTTTTCATATATAAATATTTCATATAATTCATAAATACTAAAAGAAAAGATATTTAATAATTGACTTTTATCAACTTTTTGTTCAATTAATTCTTTATTATTTTCCAAATATTTTATAATATTATTTATTACTTCATCATTAATATCTTTACTATTATCTTTAACTTTTTTCAAATAATTTATTAAAAACTCTTTTATTGAATTTACTTTTAATTCATCACAAAAATTGTTATACTGATTTTCAAGAGAAGAATTAGAATCATTTTTTTTATTAGTTAACATACACATTAAATTCAAAAATTTATTATTTATATCCTTTGATTTATCTTTTAATTCATTTTCTTTTTCTTTTGTTATGAAATTTAATGTAGAAATTGAAGTTAATGTTATCAAATCTTTATTTTCATTTGATAATTTAGTTAAATTATTTTCATATTCTTTTTTACTTTTTTTTAATATATCTTTTGTATTATAATCATTAAACATTGATTGATTAAGAAATCTAATTTTTAACTTATCATCAAAAGATAATACTTTTGACTTCATTAAAATTTTAAAAGCTTTTTCCTTTGAAGAATTCATTCTTATTTTTTGAATACTTTTAATTTGAGGTAAAATTTTATCTTTAAAATTTTTACTATTATCACGATGATGTTTATTATTTGAATACTTTACATTAATTTTAACAAATGAATTATCTTCATTTAATTTTTCATTAATATTATTATCAATATCAGAATTAGCATGTTTTTTATGTTTTTCATAATTTAAATCCATACCATCAATATTATTTAAATAATATTTTTCTTTACTATTATTAAAATTAGAATTACTATTAGATTTATATTGATCAATAAAGTTTGTATTAACATATCCATTATCAAAATTAATTTTATTATAATTTAAATTTTGAAAATGTTTATTCAATCCTGCTTTAATTAAAGGATATGGTGCTTCATTAAATTGAAATCCTTCAATAATTCCTTGTAATTGAGTAACAAATTCTTTTTTCATTTCTTCTATTTCATTACATAATAAAGTACATTTAACTGTAAAATGTGTAACTGTCATATCTATATATTGTTTTAATTGAAAATTTTTCATTGGATTTATATTAGTTGATTTTGACATTTGATAATATTCATTTCCTCCTAATTTTCTCATATTTTTTTGATTGAATCTTTTTGAATTATTTCCCATTAAATCATTAAAATTTGCTTTTTTAGGTTTTCCCATCATTATTTGAAATTTTCCAGTTCTCATTTTTATTTTCAATTTTTTTGATATAAAATAAAAAATATAAAATTATAAATTAAATAATAATCGATTTAATATAAGAAAAAATCTAAAAAAATATATAATCAATTTTTTTTTAAAATTTATAAAATGACATAAATATATTAATCAATATACTATCAAATTAATATAATATAAAAGAATATTTTTTAATTATTAAAATTAATTTAATAATTCATTTTCTCTATTTATTTCTGAAATTGTTCCAAAATCTATATTATTTCCAATTGATTTTTCATCATCATTTTCTTCAATAACACTTTTCATATTTACAATTGAATTAAATAAAGATAATGTTTTATCATTATTTGAATATACTTTTTTTAAAGTAATATTTCCACTTTGAGGAATATTAATTAATTTTGATTGTACAATTGAACTTGGATCTGATTCTGATATTGAAAAAGATGCATTATCATTTTTATTTAATAAATTTATTACTTTATTTCTTTTTAAAACTTGACCTAATTGATTTTGAGGCGAGTCACTATTTAAAATACTAATTTGTGAATTTGAAAAAGATTTTATTTTAGATTTTTCTTCAATTAATGGATTTGTGAAAAAATCTGAGTTTAATATTTTACTATATATACCTTTTTTTTGAGTTTCTATTGGATTAAATAATAATTGAATTAAAAGTTTTAAATAAAAATTTATTGATGATGGAATTACTGGACTTTTATTTTCTTTAATTAAATAATTAATAAAATCTTTTTGTGTTTCAAAATTTTTTTTATCATCATATATAAATTTACCACTTGACATTTCAATTAAAATACATCCTAAACAAAATAAATCAAAAGATTGGTCTATTTCATAATTATTATTTTTAATAATATTTGAAATAAAAAAATTAGGAATATAATAATTTATATTTTGATTTTTATATAATGTTCCATCAATCAATTTATTATAAAATTCCTTTCCATTTTCCATAATAAGACTATCAATAAAATAATCAGAAATTTTAATTGAACCAATACTATCAAGAAGAATATTTTTTGTAGTTAAATTTTTATGAATAATACCATTTGAATGTAAATATTCTAAACCATTTACAATTTGTTTAGTATATTTTCTAATAACTACATTAGATACAATACCAAATTTTCCTATTAATTCATATAAACTCATTCCTCCAAAAAATTCATTAATTACACAAAAATTATATTTTTGATCTTTTTTATTCATTAAATAATTATTATTATTTGGTGTTAAAATTTCATCAATTTGAATTGTTTTTATTATATTTGGATGTTGTAATTTTAATATTTTATTTTCTAATTTATAAATAAAATTTTTTTGTTGATAAGTTATATTATTATAATACTTTAACGCATATTTTTTCCCAGAAGCAGATAATCCAGAATAAACAATTCCAAATGTTCCTTTTCCTCTTAATTCACCTTTAATTAATTGTTCAATTTTTGTTTGAATATCTTCTTTTTTTTTAACTAAAATTTCATTAATTAATTTTGGATTAACATTATCACAAGTTTTACTTTTATAAATTATAGTATCAAATTTATTATTAAAAACTTTACTTGATATAATACCATCATCTACTAATGAAGAATATTTAACTAAATATAAATTTGATTCTAAAATTGCAATATCTTTTTTTTTTTTTATTAAACAATTTTTTGTTGGTGTTGTTGATCTTGTTGGTGCATTACAACATGAAGATGATGACCCCATTCCCATTATAATAACTTTAATTAATTTTTTTAATTATTTTTAGGAAAAAAATGACGTATTTTTATAAAAAAAAAAAAAAAAATTTTTTTTTTTTATTTTTTAATTTTATCTCTTAATAATACTTCATTAACCATATTATTAATTGATTTCAAATCAAATTTTGATAATGAACCTGTTCTTTCATATTCATTTTGTACATTTTCTTTTATTTTTTCTGCTTTTTCCCATTTATTATCCCATTGATTAAAATCGAAATAATCTCCTTTTTCTCTTTTTTTTCTGAAAGATTGTGAAATAGTTTTTAATTTTTCTTGCATTTCATTTAAATATTGTACATAAAATGTTAAAAAATCATTTTTAAAAGTTTCATTATTTTCTAATTCTGGCTCATTTTTTAACATACTTTCACTTAAATTAGTCTGAAATTCTTTATAAGCTTCATTTATTGCTTGATATTGTACATTAATAAATTGTTCAGAACATAATTTTAAATCTTTTATTTCTTTCATTTCTTCTTCATCTAAATTATTTTGATTATAAACATATAAATTTTCTTCACAGAAATTTAAAATATATTCTAATTCATCAACTTCTTTTTCTAATTTATTTACTTGAGTTGTTAAAGTTTTTATTGTATCTTGAAATGTTTTATATTCTTCACATGATTTTATAAAGTAATCTATAAATTGTTGTATATTTTCTGTTTTTGTTTCATTAAACATTTCATTTAACATATTTTCTAAACTTTTCATTTTTTTTTGATCTAAACTATCAATTATTCTACTTGTTTGATCAAATTTTCTTACTTTTTCCATTTCTTCTTTGTGTAAATTATTAAAGTCTTCAAAATCTTTTTTATTTTTTTTTTCTATTTTTTTAGCTTTTTTTTCTATTTGTTTTTTTTTATAATCTAAATTTTTTTTTTTAGCTTGTCTTTCAATCATAAATTTATCTGTTTCTTTAATTTTTTCTATCATTTCTTTATTTGCTGATTCTAATAATTTTTGATTTTTTTTTATTTTTCCATATATTTTTATATCATCTTTTTTTTCTAAATTATCTTCAATTTCTTTTTTTTCTTTATTATATTTTTTTTCTTCTTCTTCTAATTCTTTTTTTAATTCTTCTAATTTTTTATTTTTTGTATAAACTGTTTTTCTTAATTCATCAAGTTCAACCATTAATTGTAAATTTTTAGATTTTGATTTATTATAATATTGATAAGTATATACAATATTATTTTCTAAAGATCTAATTTTAACTCTATAATCAATTATTGGTTTATTTATTCTTTCATCATAATTTAAATATTCTAATCTTTTTTTTTCTTCTTCTTCTTGATTTGGTAAATTTTCTTTTTTTGGT
>JAEEGK010013076.1_pt1 | contig 18768 bp, 12 predicted proteins | sample 8958771 | NCBI WGS metagenome assembly JAEEGK01 (sample SAMN16246547, study PRJNA631951) | gut metagenome | biome: gut microbiome; feature: rumen; material: SC-attached | host: Bos | place: Iran: Karaj | collected 2018-10
ATGTCATTCAAAGAGCACAGAGAAAAACTGTATCGGTCCATACCGGAAAACACGCTTGTGATCGCCTATGCCGGCGTCCCCATCCACGCCAACGAGGACGATTACCATGCTTTCGAGGTCAACAGCCAGTATTTTTATCTGACTGGCGTAATGCGCGAGAATACGGCGTTCCTCGCGTATAGATCGGCGGATAAAACTTGGGAGACCCTTTTCATCGAGGAGCCGGATCCGCATTCGGAAAGGTGGACGGGGAAGATGCCCACCCGTGAGGAGGTCAAGGCGATCTCCGGCATAGAGGACGTTCGGTACGTCCCCGGCATGGAAGACGCGATAAGCATGTATATGGGGCGTTACCGCGTGGAGCGGGCGTATTTCGATATGTACCGCTGCGGCATGAACGACCTGCCCGACTATAATCTCGTAATGGCCGAACGCTTCCGCAAGGCGTATCCCTTCGTGGAGCTCAAGGATCTGCACACGGCCTGCACGCCGCTTCGGGAGCAGAAGGACGCGGACGAGGTCGAATGCGTCCGCAAGGCGGTGGAGATCACGAAGCAGGGCCTCGAATTCGTTATGAAGAACCTTAAGCCCGGAATGCTGGAATATCAGGTGCAGGCGGATTTTGAGTACGCGTGCAGAAGGCTCGGCGCCGCGCGTCAGTCGTTCCCCACTATCGCGGGCTCCGGCATAAACGGCTGCATGATGCACTACGTCACGAACCATTGCGAGGTAAAGGACGGCTCGCTGATACTGCTGGATCTGGGCGTAAAGTATGGGAATTACTGCAGCGACATAACGAGGACCTATCCCGCGAATGGCAAGTACAGCCCGAGGCAGCGTGAGTTTTACGAGCTGGTTTTGAAGGCGAACAAGGCCGTAGCCGAGGCCGCGAAGCCCGGCGTCACGACGAGGGATCTCAACGAGACAGCGCGGAAGGTGCTCGGCGAAGGGCTCGTTGCCATGGGCAAGATCGCCGACGTTTCCGAGGTCGGCAAATACTATATGCACGGCGTGAGCCACTCCATAGGCATCGACGTGCACGACATCACTTTTACGGGCGACGTATTGAAGCCCGGCTGGATAATAAGCAACGAGCCGGGGCTTTACATCGACGAAGAGGAGATCGGCATCCGCATCGAGGACGATCTGCTTATCACCGAGGACGGGTGCGAGGTGCTGTCGAAGGATATCATCAAGGAACCGGACGAGATCGAAGCGTTCATGGCGTGAACAAAGGGAACCCCGGAAGGGTGCATTCACTTAAGGAGATGCAGGTTTTCAGCCTGAAAAAAGTCAACGTATAAAAAGATATCCGGGGATAGCTCATATCCCCGGATATTTCTTTTATATTTCGGCTGAAAACCGCGAAGCGTCTCAAAAGAGGAGATTTTTGCGCCATGCAAGGCGAAAAGCGCAGGAATACCCGGAGGCGGTCTTTCGAGCATTTTCAACGAAGCAGGGCACAAAAAGATACCTTTTGAGGCTGTATGTCGTTAAGTGAATGCGCCCAAGCCATAGCTTTTATAGAGAATAGTTGAAAAAAACAGGGAGGTTTCGCGCCGAATTCGGGCGGGACCTCCTTGATTCTTTCGGGAACGGTTTTCAGAGCCGGGTTGCTGTTGAAGCCGGTTTACGGCTTCCTTGCGGGTTATAACACAGCACGCTCGGCATGTGAAATGTTTCTTATCCTGTTTTACGCCATCACTCCGTGCGTTTGGAATACCGTTTGTACTCGATCGCCGTAAGAACAACTGCGAGTGTCAATATGACCGCCGTCGATATCCCGAAAGCAAGCGAGTTCGCAAGCGGCGCTATGACGCAGACTGCGGCGGCGCCCGGGATAATGGAAATACAGCCCGCCCATTCGCTGCCGAAATAGAGCAGCATGCCGGGCACTATGATCACGGCGGCGGCTGTCACGGCGGCCTTTTCCCAGCTCTTCGAGCGCGAGCTTATGAACGCGGTGATAAGTCCGACGGCGATAAGTGAGATAAGGCGCAGTGCGAACACGGCGACGATGAAAGCGCCGATGCTTATATTGAGCCTTGAGCCCGAAAACAGGTCGGTATTCAGTACGGACGCCCCGAGGAATTCCGGTCCCACGAAACGCACCTCTCGGATCATCTGCCTTGTGTAGACGATCGCGAATACCGCAAGCACCTCGAGGATCATTACAGCATATTTACTCCTGAAAACGCGCCCGCGCCCCCGCGGTGCGGTGCGAAGCAGTTTTTCGGTCCCGAAGCGTTTTTCGGACGCGAAAAGCGGCGCGGCGCAGAGTATCACGAGCAGGGAAGCGACTATCGCGTTCCAGCGGTGGACGCTCACGGAATCCTTGCCGAAGGTCTCGTCGATCCTTGATTGATCGATCAGCCACGGCTCGAAGCCGCCTGTCCTTGCCGCTTCCGCGCGCTTTTCTGCCTCCGCCTCGAGTTTGGTAACGGCAGCCTCAAAATCACCCATACCCTCGTATTCGCCCGCGTTCTCCTTCGCTTTTTCAATATAGGCGTAGGTTTCTTCATTTATCGGACCTGCCGCCTCGCTGAGATACTGGAGATAAAGGAAGTCCGTCGAAGCGTCCTGAGAGTATCCGAGCCAGCTGAGCCTCGGCGCCATGAACACCGCCGCGGCGATAAACAGCGCGGCGCCGCTGAGCACAAGCTGCTTGTACCCCTCCATAACGGTTATCGGGAAGCGGCTCCGCACCGCGTCCGCGATACGGTTCCACACTGAAACGAGCCTTCCGAGAATGTCCCGATTTCCCACGGGACGTCGTTTGACGGACACGAGAATTATGCCCGCGGTCAGCGCAGCCGAAAGCAGTATGAACAGCACGAGCAAAAGGTCCAGCACGCCGACGGGCAGCCCAAAGAAATTCATATTATTGTATTTGCCGAGCGCCTCCGAAGGGAAAACGTAGGAGAATACGTTGACGTACCGGAAAACGCTGAGCGCCATTTGCGGGGGTATGAACGCCCATGCCGCGTATTCCGCTCCGAGGATCGCGATAATGACTATCCACGCAAGCTGCGGCTGCGAGAGAAAGCTCAGAACGAACCAGAATATAAGCCCCAAAAGGAAGCCGCAAAGCAGCTTGGCGAGGAAGTAAAGCCCGATCCATTCGCCGATAGTTACGCGCAGGGTGCACTTTTTGAACGATTCGATCGACTGCACAGCATGCGAAAGGGTATCCGTCCCGCCGTACAGCAGGAGGCTTACCGCGAGCGTGCCCGCATATATGAGCACGGTGAACGCCGCCGACCAGACGAGCAGCACCGCGAGCCTTGAGAAAACGAGACCCTTCCTTCCCGCGGGACAGCTTCGTATCAGCGGAAGGAGCCCGTTTCGCCTGTCTTCGAAGAATGCGAGCACGAGCAAAAGCACGGCAAACAGATATGCGGCGTCTGCCGGTCTGAAATCTATCCACTTTTCCACCGCGCGGTTGCCGCCGAATTCGGGCGTAACGCCCGAGAGCTTTTCAAAATCCTTCGCGGTCTTTTGTATGTTCCTGTATGTAAAGGTGTTTTTGTTTTTGCCGAATACGGAAGAATTGCTCATCCTCTCCGCCTGCTCCTGCACGGTGTCGAGATATTCGGCGTAGCCCGCGACGTGAAGCTTTGTGGAGCGGAGCGTGATCTGGTCCCTGCCGTCGAAGCGATAATATTCGCTTTGATCCGTCTCGGCTTCCTCAAGACTCATTTCGGCGAAGCGGGTCACGTTCTGCCTGTATTCAGCCGTTTCATCGGCAAGGTACTTAGCGCCGTCCTTTATCTCGCCGCCCATCCTTTCAAACAGAAAAAGCGCGACCGTAACGAGCGGCAGCGCGAAAAGGAGCGCGAGCCGCCGCTTATTCGATAGTATGCGGATGAGCTCGCTCATTGTTTATCCTCCGATTCATCCTCGCCGAGATAATAAAGATACACGTCCTCAAGCGAGAAATATCCGAGCAGGGGCTTCCTGTCTTCGGGAAGAGACGCAATAAGCTCCTGCGGAGAGCCGTTTTTAACGATCCTTCCCTTTTTGATCAGAATTATATCGTCCGCGATCGCCTCGATATCGCTTACGATATGCGTGGCGAGCAGCACTATGCGGTCCTTTGAAAGGTCGTGGATGTAGTTCCTGAGCCTCACGCGCTCCTTCGGATCGAGCCCCGCGGTCGGCTCGTCCAAGATCAGCACCTTGGGTTCGCCGAGCATCGCCTGCGCGAGCAGCACGCGCTGCTTCATGCCGCCCGAGAAGGAGCCGATCTTTGCATGGCGTACGCTTGAAAGATTTGTAAGCTCCAGCACCCGCGCGATCTCGCCCCTTATGCGCATTCCGGGCAGCTTTTTAAGGCGCGCCATATATGCCAGGAAGGTCTCCGCCGTCATGCCCTCGTAAACGCCCTGCTGCTGGGGCATGAAGCCGAGCTGAGCGCGGAACGCGTCGCCGAGCTTCAATACGTCGGTCCCGTTATACAGTATCTCGCCGCCGTCCCTTTTCACGTTGTCCGTGATCAGGTTCATCAGCGTCGATTTGCCCGCGCCGTTCGCGCCGAGTATGCCGTATATGCCGTTGCCGAAGGTGTAGCTGAATCTGTCGAGCGCGACCTTCTGCCCGTATTTTTTCGTTACTTCATTGAGTTTAAGCTCCATTTCGTCCTCCTTGTGATGTCCGACGCTCATTCGTCGGCAGATGCGTAAAGCCGTCTGACCTGCCGCGCCCCGGCGTCGAACTCGACGATGAAGCGCCTATTATGCATATCCTGTCCGAAAAGATCGACTCGGTAATACATTTTTGCCCCCACGGAGCCGATGAACGTTCTGGCGTAAATGCCGGCGGGGATATCCGGGTCGTCCTCCGACGGGAATACTCCCTTATACAGCACGCTCCCGTCGGAAGAGCGCATCGTGAAAACATGTGCGGGATCCCAGTACATCAGCACGTCTTCGCCGACGTCTATGGAGGAAGCCGTGCCGCTCAGCTCCTCCGCGGAGCCGTCGCTCACGTCAAACACTGCTGCGTGCCCGTATCCGAAGAGATACACCTTGCCCTCCGAGGCGGCAAGCTGATCGAAAGCGGTTACGGGATCCGTCCGCGAATAAAGCTCCGTCAGCACGCCGCTCACCGGATCAAAGGAATACAGCACGGTGCTCAAGGGGTCGTAACCCTCCTCCTCGTCATACTCCTCCGGCCATTCCTCCGACTCCGCGAAATACAGCTTCCCGTCCATTATGCGCCCGAATACGCGCACGTGCTCCTCCGAATAACGGATGATCTCGCCCTTTTCCTTATCGAGCGGCTGTCTGAAAACGACCGCCGACCTCACGATATCGCCTTCCTTAACGTTTTCGGCGATGCCGCACACGTACAGCGTGCCGTCAAATATCTCGGCAGTGCCCATACCGTATGCGAGCCTGTAAAGCTCTGCGTCGACCGCCGTTTCCCTTTTTCTGTCCGAACCGTCGGTATTCATGGAGTAAAGGATCGGGTTTCTGAAACCGCCCTCGATCCAATAAAGCCGTCCGTTATAAAGCGTCAGCCTTACGCCGTCGGCGCTTACGTAAGCCCCGCAGTCCTTTCCCTCATGGGTGCAGTCCGGTTTGAAGCAGAGGGGCATGCATTCGCAGGTTTCGATATCGAGCGCGGCAAAGCGGTATGAGAGGAGAGTTGTCCCCTCCTGCTCCGAAGCTCTGCCGACCTCCTCCACGAAATAGATAACATTATCGCATTCGACGAAATCGAAATGATGATTTACAAAGAACGGAGCGTTCCCGACCGTTTTTTCCGTCTTCGGCGAGCAGGACGCGAGCATGATCATAAGCAGCGCACCAAAGGCGGCAAATGCGAGTTTTTTCATTTGATTACTCAGCTTTCATGTATGATTATAGCATATTACGGCTGCAAAGCCAACAGCGAAAGCATCGATCAGCTTCCGCTTGTCACCGAATTTCCCCTGCCGCTGCATACGAGCTCCACCTTCTTGTTTTGGGGATCGATCCTCAATATGCGCCAGCCGTCGTCCTTCATGCTGTCCAGGCTGAGATAGAAGCATCCGTTGTAAAAACCGATATAGCGTTTTAAATAACTGCCCTCGGGATCCGATCCCTCCGCTTGAAGCTCGCCCTCGAAAACGGTATTGTCCTCATGATCTGCGCAGCGAAATCCGGTCTTAGAGGTTATTATAAAGCGCATGCCGTCCGAAGCAAAGCCGGCGTCGCCGGTATCGAGCAGCACCGAAAAGCTTTTATCCTCCAATGAAAACGAGAAGAGCTCCGGGCCCGAACTGAACAAAATGCTTTTCCCGTCCTGCGCGACAAGCATATCGTCCGCGCCGCAAGGGGCGCTCCCGTCAAAAAGCACGTCAAACGCGCCGGCTTCGGTATCATAAGCGATCAGCGTGACGTGATGCGCCTTGAGCCCTTCTTCGCCGACGTCATACACCGCCGCGTACAGCGTCCCGCCGGCAAGCTTCATCATCACGTTGGAGGACTGCTCGAGCCTTAAGATCACGTTCGGCCTGCTGTTTTTTTCAAGGGGCTGTTCATAGAGAGTGACCGTATCGACGACGGCTCCGTTCACGATACAGGAATCCGTGCCGAGGCGATAAAGCCTGTCGTTACAGATGCAGATGAGCCCGCCGCCCATGTGCATCTCAAGCTCATGATCGAGCTCTGTCACCTCCCGGTGATTTGAGCCGTCAAGCTCCGCAGAGTAAAGGAAGTGGCGCTGCTTTATCATCGCGACCCAGTATAGCCTGCCGTTATAAACGGTAAAGACCTCCTGAACGCTGCCGTCGAGGACCGCATTGCAGCCGCCGCTCCTCCCGTGAGTACACTCGGGCTTGCCGCAGAGCGGGAACGTCTCAAGCGTATCGAGATCTGCTGCCATCACGATCTTTTTATCGACGTCCATCGCTATCTCGTTCCCGCCCGGGCTGCTTTCGGGATAAAAATAAAGTATCCCGTCATAAAAAACGCCCATCGGGAACGACGCCCATGCGCCGCGGTCCTCCTCCGCCTCCCGTTCGCCGGGCACGGGTCCGTCCGCTTTTCGAGCGCAGGCGGCGGACGACAAAACGATCACCGTCAAAAGAATAACGGCGAGCTGTCTTACTTTGCTTTTTTTCATGATGCCTTGAAGTCCTTTCTTGCGTATATATGTTAATGACAAAAAAAGGGCTTTCGTTACGAGCCACAATAATATATTAAGCTGTAGGGCGCATAAAGGATTTGCTCCGCAGATTCTAATGGAGCGCGGCATCGGCTTCTGTAACAAACCGGGAGGGATACCCGTTGGTATTCCTCCCGGTTCGCGGTGGAGTCGAGGAGAGTCTCCTCTCGCTGCGGCTCGGTCAGGGCACGGCTCTGACGCCACACTGTGGCGTCATTCACTCCCGTGCCCAGTTCGACGCCCCTCGCTTTTCCTTTTGCTTGGTGGCGCAGGATTTCTCGTCGTTGAGCATGATTACCTCGGTTTTTAATCCCTTCACTGTGCTGCTTTTCAGGAAACTCTCCTTATCAGGAACGCTCCACCGGATGGTTTGCTTATCCGCCCTTCAAATCCCCTCCTCTGTTCCCAGATGGAGGGATTCGGTTTTGACCCTATCGCACATTTTTGCTTGTCCTCCGGACTGCGCAAAAAGTGCAGGGATCAAAACCCGGGGCTAAAAATGCTTCGCATTTTCTTAACGCCCTTCAAATCCCTTCATTTATATAGACCAAGAGAGGGTATCCCGATGGGATACCCTCTCTTGGTGTGAATAGCGATAACGGATTATTTGAACGGAGCACGATTATTCCTGCAAACAAAAGCTTTTTTGAAAAATGCTTTCGCACGTTCGACAGCATTATTATCCTTTGCTATGCTTTTTCATCGTTGAAAAGGAGGATGCACACATGGAGATCGACCGTCAGGCCAATGAGCAGATCGATTTCATTACCTTCCGGCTCGCCAAAGCCGAAGGTGTGACCACGGACCTTAAAGCAAACGATCAGCTCAAATGGATCCGCGGGGCGAACTCGGTCCGCATCCGCGCTGAAGCGCAGGTGGTCCGGGAAACGGTGTGAGCTGACGTTATGGAAGCCGGAGTGAAAAATCTCCGGCGTTTTTCACAGATCCCGATCAATTAAGGGCTTGACAAATGTGGTCTATGGTTATAAAATAAAGTTAGTCTATAAATATAGAACAACCAAAAGGAGCGATGACCGTGGATTATAAAAGGCTTTGCGAAAGCGATCAGAAGCTGATGAACCTCATTTGGGACAACGAGCCCATACCTTCGGGCGAGCTTGCAAGGCTCTGCCTCGATGAGTTCGGCTGGAAGAAATCGACCTCCTATACGATCCTCCGCAAGCTTATCGACAAGGGGCTTGCCAAAAACGAGGACGGCATGGTCTCCGCCGCCGCAAAGCGCGAGGAAGTCATGGGGCTTGAGAGCGCCGTGTTCGTGGAGCGGTCCTTCGGCGGTTCGCTGCCTGGGTTCCTCGTTTCGTTCCTCGGCGGCAGGCGCATCAGCAAAAAGGAGGCGGACGAGCTTCGCCGCCTGATCGACGAGTATGAGGAGGACGGTGACGAAGAGTGAGCGCGCTTTTCCAAACGGTGCTGAGGATGAGCCTCTTGGGAGCGGCGACGGTCGTGTTCGTGCTGCTCGTTAGGCTATTGCTCAGGCGCGCACCGAAGAAATGGTCATATCTCGCGTGGCTGCCCGTGCTGTTCCGGCTCGTCTGCCCCGTCGGTCCCAGGGCGGCGTTCAGCCTGTTCGGGCTGTTCACGCGCAAAATTACCGCGCCTGGCGACGGTTGGACGGTATTCCGAGCCGCCGAATTATTCAATGCTTTCGAAGCCGTGCCGCAGACCTCCGTTCCGGCGGAGACCGCCGCGCCGTATGAAGCCGTACCAGCCCAGCCCGCGTTCGATTGGATGAAGCTCATCGCGTTTTTCTGGCTTGTCGGGATACTTACGCTTGCCGTGATCTCCATCGTCAAAACGGTCGAGCTTACAAAAAAACTGCGCGGAGCCCGAATGACGGGCGGCGTTTACGAATCGGCAAAGGTCGTTTCGCCCTTCGTTTTCGGCATTTTCCGCCCGCGTGTGTATCTGCCCGCCGGTCTCGACGCGGAGACAAAGGGCATTATCATCGCCCATGAAAACAGTCATATCAGGAGGGGCGACCATATAGTAAAGCTCATTGCGTTCGCCGTGCTCTCGGTGCATTGGTTCGATCCGTTCGTCTGGCTCGCGTTCCTGCTGATGACGCGCGATATGGAGATGAGCTGCGACGAAAGCATCATCGCCCGGGATCCGAAGCTCAAGAAGCAGTACGGAAAAGCGCTTTTGAGGTTTGCCGAAACGCGGGAGAGCGGCTTTCCCTCCCCCTGCCCGGTATCGTTCGGCGAAACGTGCGTGAAGGCCCGCATAAAAAACGTACTGGGCTATAGGAAACCGAAAAAGCTCGTTTGCGTTATCGCCGTGCTGCTTATAATAGCCTCAATGACCGTCTGTATCACCGATCCGGTCGTCAAGGCCGCCGCCGGTACGGAGGATACGCCGCAGGTCCTGCCGACTCAACTGCCGGTTCCTGCTGCGACCCCATTCCCGGAGCCGACCGTATCGCCGGAGCCCGGAGAGCCGGCTGCCGTGTTTTCGGATCCGCTCGTTGAAAAAGCGGTGCTGGCGCAGCTCGGGCGCGAAAGCGGTCCCGTGTATGGATCCGAGCTTTTGAGGATATCCGGGCTTGCGCTCTGTGAAGGCCGGTTCGATGATCTGTCCGACCTTGACAAGCTGCCGAATCTGTCCTCTTTATTCTTGGTCGAAGCGGAGATATCGGACACAGCCTCCCTCGCCCGGCTTTCAAATCTAAGACGCCTTGTGGCAGGGGACTGCAGTTTTTCTGACATATCGTTCCTTACGAAAACGACGAAGCTGACCGTGCTCCGGCTGGTCCACTGCGGTTTGACGGACGTCTCCCCGCTTGCAGGGCTAAGCGCTCTTGATGTGCTCGATCTCACCGGCAATCGGATAACCGATCTATCACCGCTTATGGGGCTCGGCGGTCTTGCACAGCTTACGATATCGTGGAACCCGTTCCCGATCGGGCAGGCGGAAGCGCTCGACGCCGCGCTTGGATGCACCGTTCGGCAATCATCAGCCGCTGATGAAAACGCGATGCTTTGGCCGCTCGATATCGACGGCGACGGCAAGGATGAATACGCGGCGATCGACCGGAAAGAGCTCGCCGCGGGCAGCACTTGCGCGGTGCTGCTTGACGACGACATGAGCTATATCGCAAGCCTTTCGTCTGTCGGCGTCACACAAAACGGCGAGCGCGTGAGCATTGCCGCAGTGCATGACGAGCCCTTCGGAGACTGCATACTCATTTGCTTAATGGACAGGGAGAACGCGCTCCCGACCTATAATCTGCTGCATGTCAGCGGCGGAATGCTCTGCTCCGTCGAGCATCAAAGCGGCGAAACGGACCGCGATCGCCTGCTGGCACTGTATAGAAAGAGTTCGATCATAGTCTGTACGGATGAACGGATAAGCGAGAGCTTATCTTCGTCTGCGAACGACTGACAAGCTTCAACACAGCAAAAAAGGAGAATACGGTATGTTTGAATTGAAAGCCAAAAGGCTTGCAAGCGTGTTTCTTGCACTCATAATCGCGCTCTTTGCCGGGTGCTCGGGCGTAAAGACCGATCCGCTCGTACCGGATCCGACGGCGAGCGCCGCTTCTCCCGCGCCCATTCCCACGGAAAAGGCTTCCGATACCGCCTCGCCCATACCGACACAAGCCGCGCCGGATAAGATAGGACCGCCCTCGGACTTTTTCAGTCTGACGATGCCGGAATCATACGAAAAATACGGCATTTTCTCCTTCACGGAGGCTGTTGAGGACAATTTCTTTGACGGACAATATCGGTATTCGTTCATGTATCTTGATCCCGATAACGCCGCGTCATTCTACAGCCCGAAGACGCTGGCTTACGCGGAGTATCCCGACGGGACAGATCTGCGTCCTGTCTGCTCCGATCCGCTCTGCACGCATACGGGCACCTCGGGCTGTCCGCTGTTGAAATGTCAAAATCCCTTCGGCTTCGTATGTTACGAAGGCCGGATATTCTTCAGCGCCGCCGACGGGAGCATATCAATGTACGAGAAAGGCTCCAATAAAAGCACGGAGATCATGAAGGGATGCAGCAGCGCTCATTTTCATAAGGATAACGGCGGCCTTTACCTCGTGTATCTCAGCGAGAATACGGGTTTCGAGGTGGAAACTGTCTGCGTGAAGATCGCGCCGAACGGCGAAGTGAGCGAGCTTGGACACGTAGAGGGCTCCTTTGACGGGCATATTTGGCGTGATAAGTATCTTGTGAACACACATTTTTACATCCGGGAGGGCGACAAGGGCCTGACCATCGAGCTCTGCGACCTGTTAACGGGCGAAATGAAAACGGCGTTCGAACGGGAATACCCCGATCTTGTCGATGATGAGGAAGCCGCAGGCTCCACCGCCGCGCTCGCGTATATGCTCTATGGCGACAAGCTTCTTGTAAAGGCCAATTACCATTTCGAGGGGGCGGAGTATAACGAGCATTGGCTCATAGACCTTGCCTCGGGCGAGGGGGAGCTCCTTTCAACTGCGGAACACTGCCTTTTCTCCGATAAATGCATACTTTGGCCCGGTGAAAGGGCGTACGAGAGCGACCCGCTTGTTATTCACCTGTACTATCCCGAGAGCGGCAAAACGGAGACGTACGATCTTTCCGCGATGGCGGCGGAAATAGGCGAGACCATCCCGATGAACTGTTATCCGATCCGGCTTTGCAAGGGCGCCGTAAGCCTATGGGGAGATTTTTACCGGAGAGCTGAGTACGACGACGGCGAGGCTTATATGGAACGCTATGCGGCGAACACATTTGATTTCGACCTTTTGAGCGGGCTGGCATTCAAGTATCCGGAGCCTGACCGATAAAGCAAAAAGATGAGGCTTTTATTCAACGAGATAAAAAAGCTTGCGGACGCAAGGCTTCATATCGTGATCCCCGCGATACTGCTCATCGCCTGCGCCGCGGTCTGCTTTTTGACGGTCCCCGGCAGCGGCGGGTATTCGGGCGCCGCGGCGGATCGGGCGGCGGAGGAGTTTTATGCCGCGTTTTCGCACGACCCCGAGGGGCTCGATGTGTTCAAAGAGCGTTATCACGAGGCGAGCAAAGCCAAAACCGGGGAGCTGCTCCAAAAATACGGCGACGCCCTGCCGGATCTTCATAAGCATCCGGAGCTCCTCTATACCTTCGTTTTCAGCCCCGATATGCCGGACAGCCTGCTGCTTTGGGGTTTTGAAGAGACAGAGGCGAGAACGAACGAATACAGAACGGGCGTCAATACCGTTATAGCGCAGGCCGTGACCAATATGGAGCGGCTTAAGCAGGATGCAGGCGCGGGGCTTTCCGACCCGCTCTACCAGTATCAGGCATACGCCTATCTCAAATATGTGAACGTGCGGGATAATACCGCCGTCGGTACGGCCCCGGTCCGCGGATGGGATACGCTCTTTTCATGGAACTACGGCGGGATATTCCTGTTCGCCTCGCTCATCATATTTGCAAACGCGGTGTTCATCCCCGAAAAGCGGCGCGGGATGCTGCCAGTGCTGCGCACGGCAAAGCGCGGCAGGCTCGCGTCCGCCACGGCAAAGACCGCGCTGCTGATATTGGGAAGTGCGCTCCTGTCGCTGCTGTTTGCGCTCGTCCCGTTCGCCGTCATCCTGATAAAGCAGGGCTGTTCCGACCCCTCTGCCGCCGTGCAAAACATCCGCGCTCTCGCCCTCTTTCCCGAGGTGTGGAGCATAAAGCGGTTCTTCCTGTACGATCTCGGCATGAAGCTCCTTGCCGGCACGGCATTCGGCGCGCTCTGCGGGGCGGTCTCGCTTTTGACATACGAGCCCGTTTCTTCCCTCGCCCTCGGAAGCCTGCTTTTCGGCGTTTCGTTCGCCTGCTCGAATGTGAGCGCGGCACGATTCCCGCTCGTGCATGCGCTCAACGCCTATTCCGCGTATGATATCGCCGCCGTCTCGGACAGGCTGCATATTATCCAGCCGGGACTGAAATGCATAAGCCTCAACGCCGCCGCGCCCGCCGCCTGCGCCGTGTGGCTCGCGCTCGGTGCCTGCGCCTGCGTGCTGATGTTCACGTTCAAAAGAGGACGCGCCGGATCGGCGGGCGGGAAGCTGAAAGCGATCGTCGCGGCGAGGCTTGCCGCTGTCCAAGCAAAAACGCACCGGAAAGAACGGCCCGCGAAGACCCGAAAGCACGGCGGGAGCCTCATCGGTTGGGAGCTTAAAAAGCTTCTCTTTGCCAATACACCTGTGCTCCTTGCAGTGATCGTACTCTTTACCGCGTGGCTGGGGTTCCTCGCATTCCGCCGCGTACAAACCGAGCCGACCCGGGAATACCGCATCTGGAAGACCTTTCTTTTAACGGAGACCGAGGGCGATTTTTCCGAAAAGCGGGAGCTTTATTCGCTGCTCCTTTCCGCGTATTCCTCGCCGAACACAGGTAAAGAACTGCTTGACGGAGCGCTTGATCAAGGCAGGATAACGCAGGAACAGCACGCCCGCTGCAACGAATCGCTTATTAGAATAGCGGACGGCGAGCTTTCGGACGAACTTGGTTACGCCTCGGAGCTGTATTTCGAATACACGCGGCTGGCAGAAGAAGGCATGGAGCCCCGTTTTACCGACACGGCGGGCGCGGAGCCTCTTATCACTGGCGGAGCGTCGTATCCGCTGTATGCCGCGCTGCTGCTCATCCTGCTCGGCTCGTATTTGAAGGAACGCGGCGGTAAGGACGCGAACGAGCATTTCGAAAGGATCCTCCGCAGCACGAAAAACGGCAGGTCGGCGACCTTCCGCGCAAAGCTCGCCGCGGGACTCTTAATTGCGCTGGCGCTCTTTCTGCTGTTCAACGCCGCGGAATTCGCCGTGCTGACGGCGGGACGGTCCCTGCGCGCGCTCTCCGCGCCGCTCTGCTCCTTCACAAGGCTCGCCCCTGTTTCGGGAAGCATGACCGCGGGCGGGTATATGGCGCTTATGTACGCCGTACGCCTTGCTGCGACGCTGCTTATTACCCTGTTCGCGTTCGCGGTATCGGCGCTGAGCCAAAGCTTCGTTTCGGCATTCGGTGCGGCGCTCGGAATAACGCTCCTGCCGACGCTTGTCTTCAAAGCGGGGCTTAACGCAGCGGGCTTTGCCTCGTTCATGTCCTTCTTCGGAGCAAACGAAATGCTCCTGTTCTCAGCCGAAAAGCAGCTCTTCCGGTCGAGCTTCGGCGTGCTCGCTGTGTTTACTGCCGCATTTGCATCAATAACGCTCCTGCTGCTTTTCAAAGCATACCGCAAAACTGCGAAATAAATGAAGGATGGCTCCGGTTCGAGGAGATGAAAAAGCGGCGAAAAATCAGGAAATCTGCATAATCCACGAATCATAGATTGACTTTTACAGCTCCCTTTATCATAATGAAACCGAGATCCTATGAAGGAGGTCCGATATGGATACGATCGATACCGGCAGGTTTATTGCGGAGCTTCGCAGGGAGCGCGGGCTTACACAGGCGGAGCTTGCGGAAAAGCTGAGCGTTACCAACAAGGCGGTCTCACGCTGGGAGACGGGCGCGGGCTTTCCGGACGTAGATTCGATGCTTGCGCTGAGCGATTGCTTCGGCGTTTCGGTCAACGAGCTTTTGCAGGGGAAAAGGAGCGCTCCCCAAGAGACCGACGACGAAAAGACGGTTGAGGAGCTTAAAAAGAAGGAAGCGGCGCAGATCGCGTGCGGCAGCCTGGGCCTTTCGGTAAAGAAACGCCGTTCGACGCGGGCTGTCGTAATAATGGCTGCGGTGCTCACGCTTGTCGTTCTGCTCTCATGCGTGCTGTTTGCCGTCATGCGAAGACCCAAACCCGAGCCGAACGTAATGGGCGACAATGAGCTTTGGTTCTGCCCATTGACAGTTTTTACGGATTCCGTTGCAAAGGTGATAAACATAAAGACGGGCGAAGTGTTCGTCGCGTGCCCCGATCCGCTTTGCAGCCACAGCGCTTCAAGCGAGACCTGTTTCTTTAATTATGCAAAGGATAAAACTCTTGTGTTCGGGGCAGCGTATGCGGAAGGGCATATCTGCTTTATGGCTTCAAAGAATACCGCAGACGGGACAAACATGAAACTTTATGACTTTTCCGCAAATGAAAACAAGATAGAGGAAGTATATTCCTATGAGTACAAGGAGACGTCTGCCCAAATCTATACGAACGGTCATGAGTTCTTTTTTACGGCGATAATAGAGGACGGAAGCATAGCTGATAATACCGCCAATATCGCCCTTTACGCTTACGACTTCCGCAGGCATACGGTCACCTTGCTCGACGATCATGCTCGGTATGCGCTGTATCCGACCGACGTTGCGTTTTTTGATGAATACTATATCCACAGCGCAGGCAATAACGAGGAAACGGACAGGATACGCTACTGCAAGCGTTCGTATGACGGAAAAACGGAGGAATACTTTGAAACGCTGCCCGACGGAACGCCCTGCGAAATATTCGGCTATCACCTTAAATCCTCTGGGTATTTCATCAATACGGAGGAGCGCGGCGGCGTTTATTTATGGGACGAAAACAGGGTATTGGCGTTCCCGACGGAAAGCGCCGCAACTGTACCTGCCGTGTATAAGGACAGCTTTTACTTTACGACAAGAGGCACGGAACTTGTTGAGCTTGGTTGGAATCCTGTTTCAAGAAGCAAGGTCAAAGGATACCCGATAAACAACGAAGTATATGTGGTGAATAAGGATGGCACATATAAGCATTATAGCGTTGACAGCGAATACCACTTCGTCATCAGTGCGGCTTATGAAGATATTATTATAGGAAGGATCGATTATCGGATCAAGAAGAACGGCGATTATATTTCAGATAGCAGCTGTCATTATATCCGAATAAACCTCGAAACCGGCGAAACGACCCTGTATGACACCTCAAGGAGGAGCGGATTCGCCGTGAAAACGTTCGTTACCGACGTTAAACTGAACGACAATTAAAGACTATGCTTCTCTTCTATGAGTTCAAAAAGCTTATAAAGAACAAGGCGGTTACGGCGTCCATGCTCATTTTGCTTGCGGTCATAGCGATCGCGGCGGTGCGGGGCGCCGCAAACGTAAAGAGCGCCGTGATCGACGCCGACGAGGCGCACGAAGCCTATTTGGAGTTCGCCCTCGATACGGAAAACGCCGCGGGCATAGCGCTTTCGAGAACGAACGGCGGGTATGCCGAGGAGTACTATGCCGAGGTGATCGAGACCTACCGCGCGGCGCGTGAGCTAATCGATTTCAAAAGCGGCGACGCCTCGGGTTGGGACGAGCTGCTTCGCTTCGACGCGCCGTTTTTCGCGGGGCTTTTCTTTGCAGTGCTCTTAGGCGCCGCCGCCTTTTATGAGGACAGACGCATAGGCGCGGCAAGCGTTCTTGCCGCCTCCAAACGGGGAAGGGGAACGCTTTCGGTCTGCCGCCTTTTATCCGTCGTGCTGCTTCTCCTGCTCTTTTCCGTTGCCGCGGCAGGAGTTTCATACCTCTGCTTCCGCATATTCGCAGGGCTTAAAAACGGCGGCTTCATACTCCAGTCCGCGCCTTCGTTCTTTAAGTCCGCGGAAGACCTCACACTGCTTGACGCCTTCATTCTGCTTACCATGCGCCGGTGTTTGATCCTCGCCGCCGTGACCGCGGGCGCCTGCCTCATATCAAAGCTCATGAGCGGCTATATCCCCATACTGCTCGTTTGCGCCGCGTTCCCTGTAATTGAATTTGCCCTGTTCTCCGTTCGCTATAATGCCGTTGACGTATTCATGAAGAACGCGAATATTTATGCTTACGGCACAGGGTACCTTTTCGAGCGGTACTATTCCGTGAGGTTCTTCGGCGCGGCGCATCCGGAGGGCGTCATTACAGCCGCTGCGGTCGCGCTTTTTGCGGTCTTTTCTCTGCTTGCGGTATTGCTTCCCGAGCGCAGGAAGGAGGGAGCGAAAAAGCTCCTCCGCCTGCCGGAAAAGATCCAGCTCCCGCAAATAAAGGCGAGACCGCACGGGCTTTTCGCATGGGAATTCGTAAAGCTCCTGCACGCGCCCGCAGTGCTCATCCCCGTATGCCTGTGCTTGTGCTTATGCGTTTGGGGGATCCTCAAAAATGCCCCGCTGAAGCAAAACGAGGGCGAAAAGCTTTACCGCGGGTACTGCGCGGAGTTTTCGGGCAAAAGCTTTCTTGAGATCGACGGTCGGCTTGCTGAAGAGGAAGGTCGGATCCTCTCCGCCGACGCGCGAATGGATGAAGCGGATCGCCTGTATGACAGCGGACAGATGGACTTTGACGAATACAACGCGGTCAGCGCGGATTACATAGACTGTTTAAGGCGCGAGGGGCTGCTGCCCGTTCTTAGGGCAAGGCTCGATTACCTCATAGATACCTCGGCGGAGCTTAACGGAAGCCTTGATTTTGTTTACGATACGGGGCTCAATAAGCTGATCGGTCTGGAAAAGGGCATACTTCCCATGCTCGCCGTGATACTGCTCGCATGCTGTCCGTTCCTGAAGGAGCGGGAGAGCGGTTTTGTAAACCTTCTGCGCACGGGCAAAAACGGGCGCGGCAGGATATTCTTGACGCGCCTCGCGTTCGTGCTCCTGTGTGCGATTGCGGTGACGATCCTGTTCTCCGCCGCGGAGCTTTACGCGCTCTCGGGAGACGGGATATTCGAAAGCCTGAAAACCCCCGCGGCGTCCCTCGAAGCGCTCCGCAAAATGGGAACGACCCTGATCGGCGCATATCTTGCCGAGGTTTTTGCCATGCGCCTTGCCGCCGCGCTCTGTATCGCGCTCATCACCTACACGCTCTCGACCCGCTTTGAAAGCCCGTTTGCCGTGCTCGTGCCTGCGCTCGGTTGGCTGCTCGTTTCGTTCGCGCTGCGAAGGCTCGGCGTATCGTTCCCGCCCGCGGATCTTTCGGCGTTCGTTTCTGGTCACGCGGCATTCGCAAAAGCGGGCCGGGCGGCGTGGCTCAACATGCTGCCGCTTATTGCCGTAACGGCTTTGCTCATTGCGTATTCATACAGACGGTTTACAAGGACGGTGAAATGAAATGAAGCTTGAATTCGAAAAAGTAAGCAAATCATACGGAAAAACGAAGGCGCTCACGGGCTTTTCCGCCGTGCTCGAGCCCGGCGTTTACGCGCTTCTCGGGCCGAACGGCTCGGGGAAATCGACGCTCATGAACATACTGACGGATAACCTAAAGGCGGACGAAGGCCGCATCACCTTCGACGGCGAGGACGTTTTGAAGATGGGCTCCCGCTTCCGCGAAAAGCTCGGCTTCATGCCGCAGTACCCGGGCATGTACGGAAGCTTTACCGCAGAGAGCTTCCTTTGGTACGTCGCGGAACTTAAAGCCGTTCCCCGCGAAAAGGCGAAAAGGGATATCGCCGAAGTGCTTGAAGCGGTCGAGCTCTCCGACGCCGCGGGGAAGCGCATATCATCCTTCTCCGGCGGCATGAAGCAGCGGCTCGCGCTCGCTCAGGCGGTGCTGGGCGACCCCGCCGTGCTCGTGCTCGACGAGCCCACCGCCGGGCTCGATCCCAAACAGCGCATAGCCGTCCGCAATTACATTTCAAAGATCGCCTTCAACAAGATCGTGATCATAGCGACGCACGTCGTTTCCGATATCGAATACATCGCCCGCGACGTTATCATGCTCAAAAAGG
>JAEEGK010013077.1_pt1 | contig 18767 bp, 13 predicted proteins | sample 8958771 | NCBI WGS metagenome assembly JAEEGK01 (sample SAMN16246547, study PRJNA631951) | gut metagenome | biome: gut microbiome; feature: rumen; material: SC-attached | host: Bos | place: Iran: Karaj | collected 2018-10
TGGAATTATTTTCCTTTTAGTATTATATTAAAAATATATTTTTATATAATTATTATTCTATAGAGATTTAATATTAGATTTATAAAATTAATGTAATCAATAAGTTCATTTCCATTATCAATGCTTATTTAAGTTGACATTTTATTAATATTATTTGCAAAATTATAATTCTTTATTTTTAGAAGTTAATTGACTTGATTTTTTTTAATTAAAATATAATGCATATTTCTTGTGTTATTGATTTGTTATATATTAATAGATTGAAAAAAATAAGAATTATTTCACCAACACATAATTTTGAGATGACATTCATTTAAATATTTCTTTTTTGTATTTTTACTGATAAAATTCTAAAGACACATAATTTATATTAATCATTTTTTTATTTATGATTTAAATTATATAAAATTAAAATAATATTAATAATAAAATATGAATGTTTCATATAGACAAAAACCAATTTTAAGAATTTTTAATGATTCAAACCCAAAAAATCATAATAATTATTATAAAGAAAGTGTTCCTTGTTCAATTAAACCTGATTCTTTAGTAATTCCAAAAGATGTGAGTGTGAGAAATATTTTTTTAAATATGATTAGATTATCTAAATTTCAAGAATTTTCAAATTTTTATAAACAGTTATCAAAAAAAGAAAAATCAGCAAGATTGAATTTATTAGAAACAATTAAACATTTTATTGAAAAGCATAAAATAAAAAATTCAATTTTCCTAAATACAATTTTTTTATTTGATATATTAATTAAAAAAAATAATAGTAGTTTAGACCTTCAACAATTAAGTTTGGGAGCTTTAATTTTATCAATAAAATTTAATAATGAATCAACATATAATTTGACTAATAACAATTTCAAATATTTTGGAGATAGTGAATATTCTTCAGCAGAATTAGCAGAAATTGAACTTACATGTTTATTAATATTAAATCATAAATTAAATTATATTCAACCTATAAATTTTTTAGAGTTATTTTTTTTAAATGGAATAGTATTTATAACTGATAAGATTTTAACTGAAGATAGTACTTTAGTTTATAGTTGTTCATTAATTTTATTAGAAGAATTAATGAAAATGAATAATGCTTATATGAAATTTAATCCTTTTAATATTTCTTGTTCAATTGTTGCTCTTTGTAGACATAAATTTAATTTAGAAATATGGCCTGATTTTTTAGGAATTATTTTTAAAATAAATTTATATGATTTTGAAGAAACTTTAGATTTTGTTAGAGAAAGTTTTAAAAATTTTCAAATCAAATTCGAATATTATAATAATAATTCTGAAAATTTAAACAAAAAAAAAAATATTAGAAATGAAAGTTTTTCTCCTTCTCATTCAAATAATAATAATATTAATAATTTAGAAAAAAGTCAAGAAAAATATTATTTTACTCAAGGAAATGTAAGTATGAATAATAGTATTAATCAAGAAAACGAAAATAAATTGTTTTCTCCAACTAATTTAAAAAAACCATTAAATTTTAATTATATGAAAAGTGTTCCTAGAAAACATAATAAATCTTTATATAATTCAGAAAGAAAAGAAGATAGTCTTTTTCATAGTGATAAAAAAGGAACTGAAATTAAAATTTTTTATAATAAAGAAAACAGAAAAGAAAATACTTTAAATAATAACAAAAATAATAATAGAATTTCTTTATTTAAATATAATCCTATATATTTTAAAGATGAAAATAAAACAACTTTATTTAATTCAAATTTAAATAATCCAAAAACTCATGTAAAAATGAAAAGTTTATTTATAGATTCTCATAATAAAAATAACTTTCTTTTTAAAAATGATTTTAATAATTTAAATTATGATAAATATAAAATAACTAATGTTAAAAGAAAAACAACTTTAGGTAATTATTTAAATTTTAATAAAAATAATTTTCCTCAAAATTTTATGGAAAAAAGAATAAGAAATTTAAGTCAAGTTGTAAATCACTTATATAGTAATCATACAAATAATATATTATAATTAATGTCTTCAATTTTTTTTGAAAAGAAATGATTTAAAATATAAATAGTTTATTTTTCCATAACATTAAAATTAAAAAATAACTAATATTTAACAAAATATAAATTAATAAAAAAATATTCATTTCAAGAAAATAAAAAAAGAAAAAAAAATAATTTAATTTATAAGTTTCATAAAATGGTAGATCCAGCATTAAAACAAACAATAAAAAATCTTTTAGATGACATTTACAATGAATATAAAATAGGAAGTTCCTATAAAGGAGATCCATTATTTAATAATGAATGTGAACAATTAGTCAATTTAATTGCAAAAGATACAAATGTAGATAATATTTATAATTTAATTACTCAATTGGAATTAACTGAAGAACAATTTATTGCTTTAGGATATAGACTTGAATCAATTTATGTTAGAATCAATAATTTTGATGAAGAAGTAAGATTAGATGGAATGTTAAGGGATTTAGCTCAATATTTATATCCTCAAAGTATTGTTTTTTGGAGAGTTATTTTTAAAAGATGTATGATTAAATAAAACTATTAAATAAAATTTAATAAAAGAAAAAAAAATTTATTTTTTGATTTTATAAATATATTTTTTTCAATTTTAAAAAGTAAATTTAAATTTAAATTTAATAAAAATTTAAAACAATTTTTAATAAAATTTACCTTTTTTTTTCATTTTTTTCTCCTTAATTCAGATTTTTAATTTTATTAATGAAATTAATATAATTATCATAATGGGTTTTAGCCATTTCTTGGAATAATTCAACTAAATTAGTATTCATTTTAGCACTTACACAATAAGATTTTAATTTTAAATTATTTGCAATTGAGTCTATACTTGCTTGATCAACTTTAATTTTATCTGGATTTTCATTTTTATTTCCAATTAAATAACGAACTGTATTTTTTTTAACATTCAATTCATCAACCATTGTTTTCCATAATTTAATATTTTGAAAAGATTCAAGATTAGTTAAATCATAAACCAATAAAATAAAATTACAATCTTTAATTAAATTATTTATTGTTTCTCTGAAAGTTGAAAAACCAGTAAAATCTAAAATATGAAACTGAACTGTATAATTTGTATCTTTTATTTGAATATCATATTGAGAATATTCTATTCCTAAAGTAGTTTGATATGTATTGTTAAAATTTTTTTTAGTTAATTGACTTGCAATATTTGTTTTTCCTACTTTTGAATCTCCTACTAAAGCAACTTTGCAACGTATTACGTTCATTTTTTTATATGATTTATTTTTATTTAAAATTTAATAATCGTTTTTTATAACTTTTTAATAGATTATCAACAAAAAAATAATACTAATATAATAAATAAATAGTTTTATATTTATTAAAAGAGAATTAAATCATCATAAAATTTATTTATCTCTTTATTTATTTTAAATACATTAATACAAAAAAAATATGATTCATATATAAGATGAAATAAATTTACCTTAATCAATAGAGTACAGGTCTTGATATTTTTTAAATATTGATTAAATAATTAAATATTTTTTCTTTGTTAAGATGAAATTGAAAAAACATCTTGATTAAAATTTAATGATGGATAAGGATTTAATGATATTATGATTTCTTAATCTCGACTAAGCATTTTACAGTTTACTTTAAATTTTTTATATCAAAGAAAAAGTTCAAATTGATAGATTGATGAAAAAATGAAATTTTGTTTTTTTTGTTTTATGGAGTTATATTAAATGCAAAAAATAAAGTAATTAAAATATAAAATTTAATACTAAAAATAAATTAATGGTTTATTTATAAACAGAATATTTCTTTTATTTTTATTTTTCTTTTAATGTTTTTTTTTAAAATTTTATAATGGGATTATGTTGTGCAAGTAAACCAAAAATTAAGAAATTAACTTTAATTCATCCTGATAAAATTTCACCTGCATTATTAAACTCATTAACATTAAGTACAGATAATATTGATCATGAACCGTTAATATATAGTTCAAAATCTAATAAAAAAAAATCAAATGAAATAAATTTAATTTTAACACACGAAGAATTTATAAAAGGAATATCAAAAGGAAGAGGAAGATTTGCAGAAGTTTTTTATGGTTTATGCTCAATATCAGGTGAAATGGTAATGATAAAAATATATGATAATATATCAATTGAAAAGAGGGATGAAGTAATATTAAATTTAAATAAATTATATGAATTAAAACATAAAAATATTTTAAGTGCTATTCCATTATATGATGGAAGTAATATGAATAATAACATTTCTGATAAATTTTTAAGTATTATTTATGAATATTGCAATGGAACAAGTATTGAAAGATTAATTGGAAATTTTGGTTGTTTAGATGAAGAATTAATTCAAAAATATTCAATTGAAATATTAGAAGGTTTAAAATATTTATTTGATAAAGATATTATTCCTACAAATTTAACTTGGAAAAACATTTTTATTGAAAGAAATGGAATTATAAAAATAAGTGATGCTTTTGTTGATAGTATTGTTTTAGGAAATGGAATAGAAATTTATGAAAAATTAATTAATAGCAATAATAATAATATAAATTTTTATATTCCTCCTTTTTTTATTAAAAATATTTTAAAAGATAAAAATTATAAAATTAATCAATCTTATACTTTATGGTGTTTAGGCTGTTTACTTATAGAAATTTATTCTGGAAAAAAACCATGGTCAAATTATAAATTTGAAAAACAAATTGAATTTATTAATTTTCTTTCTCAAACAAATAAAATTCCTGAAATACCAAAAAGTATATCTAATAAATGCAAAGAGTTTCTAAATCATTTATTAGATGAAAATAAAACAAATGAAAATGATATTATTGAAAAATTATTTAAATTAGATTTTTTATCTACAAAAGTAATTAATACAAATGAAAATAGAGATAATGAAAAAAAAAAAAATATAGAGGTATTAGGAAAAAGACTTCAAAATCAAAATGTTATAAATATTTTAAATGAAAAAGGAAATGATACTTTTAGTGTTTCTGAAATAAGTTCTTTAATTTAATATTATAAATAAATGTTAATAGATATTTTAAAATGAGTTTTATTTAAAATATTAAAACTATACATTTTCTATTTAATATTTTATATTGTATAAAATAAAGATAAATAAATATGAAGATTTAGTCTATTTTTTTCCAATACAAGATATATCCCATCCAAAATTACTTCTTTTAGTTAATTAATCCTTCTAAAAAATGAGAATCATTTGGTTTAATACTTATAAAATAAACACATCAATATTTTTTTCATTATTTATTGTTTTTAACATTTATAGTGTATTAATTTAGCATAAAATAGTATTAAACAAAAAATTAATTTTTAAAAGATAAAATTTTAATTAAGTTTTTTAATAGAAAATCAAATTGAATAAAAAAAAATTTAATTTAATTTAGGATCACATATTAAACATCCACAATAAGTTTTATCTCCATTTAAAAAAGGATTTTCAACTTCAACATCAATAAAGTAACTTCCACACTTTTCACATTTTTTATTTTTATTAACTTCAATTTTAACAGCATCTCTAATTACTTTAGTTCTTCTTTTACAATTAGTACAAAAAATACAATATTTATCAAATCTATCATATTCAATATACATTTTCCCTTTTTTACACTCATCACAAGTATTTAAATCTGAATTAATTTCATTTTCTTTTTTTGTATGAAAATTCTCTCTTTTAAACTTTTCATTTCTTTCTTTAACATTCTTCAAAGCAAGTCCTAATTTTCCAGTATTAACATTAAAATATTTTCTGAAAATATTTAAAATTTTATCATGTTGAATTCTAACTAAGAAAAATTTTTTTTGATATAAATCTAAAGCATATTTCAAAGTATCATCATATTTTTTTTTCCCATGAGCAACTTCATTAACAAATTGTTCTATTTTAGCTCTATTTTCAGGATGAATAATTTCACTATCAACTTCACCTAAAGCATCAATAAGTGCTTTACCTAATTGAGTAGGTATTAATCTTCTTTTTTCATCAACTTTAACATAACCTCTTTGACATATATTTTCTATATGAACTGGCATTGAAGCATCTGTTCCTATTCTATTTTTTTCCATTTCAGATATTAAATCACTTTCTGTTAAATAATCTGGTGCTTCAGTCCATCCTGAAGTATAATTTATATTTGTTATATTATAATCTTTATTTTTTTCCAATATTGGGAAATCTCTTATATAATTTTTCCTCTTATATTCTTGGAAAAGTAAAAAACCATCGTTTATTATTTTTGAAGAATTTTCTTCAAAAATTTCTCCTCCAATATCAATTGTATAATTTAATTCATCATATTCTATTGATGGTGATAAAGAAGCAAAAAAATGATTACAAATAAATTCATACAATTTCCAATATTGTCCATTTAAATCTTTTGGATTTGCTACTTTTGATGGTGTTATTGGAGGATGATCACCCATATCAACTCCTTTTGGTTTTGGTTTTTCAAAGTTAACTAATAATTTTTTTACTTTTTCACCGAAAATTTCATGATTTTCAAAATTTTTTAATGCTCCTACAAAATCAAATGAATTTGCATATTTTGTTGTTTCTGTTCTTGGATATGTCATATATCCCATTGTATATAGTTTTTCTGCTATTACCATTGTATCATGAGGACTAATTTTTAAAAATGATGATGCTCCTCTTAATAAATTTACTGTATTTAATCCTGTTGGAGAATTTTTACTATTATGATTTATTGTTATATTTCTTACAAAAGCTGTTTTTGATTTGTTTAATTTTGATATTATATCTTCTGCTTCTTTTTTAGCATATAATTTCTTCCCATATGATATTTTATGTCTTATATGATTAACTTCTATTTCTACATATATTCTATAAAATTGTTTTGGTTTAAAATTATTTATTTCTTTCATTCTTTCTACACAAAACCATAATGTTGGAGTTTGACAAGGTCCATAACTTAATATATTTGTTGAATTATTTACTTCTTCTAATGCAGGTAATATTGTAGATGTTAAAAATCTAGTAAATGAAACTCCTATTTTTAAATCAATAACTTGTCTACAATCTACACTCATTGATTCATTTTTATTAGGAGGATCATTTAAATTATCAAAAGCATATTTTAAATCTTTTTTAGTTAAAGAAGAAAATTTAGCTCTATAAATTTGTTGATAACTTTTTTTATTCATATAAGGTAAAGCATTATAAATAACTTCATAGCATATATTTTCTCCTTCAGAATCACAATCTAACCATAAACATAATATATCTTTTCCAAAACTTATTTTTTGAATAAAATTAGGCATATACATTTTTCTATTTGCTTCTAATTTAACAATTGGAACATTATATAATTCACTTTCATCAATATTTTCCCATTTATTATGTTCTCTCATAAAATCTGAAGTATAAACATGTCCAGCAACAGCACTTACAGTAAATTTAGATTTTATTCCTTGAAAATAACCATCAAAAGAAATTAAACATTTACCTTTTCCAGCTTTTAGATTTTTATATTTTCCATTTGATAACACTTCACTTATCATTTTTGCTATTGAAGGCTTTTCTGCTATCATTAATATATTTAAGAAATTATCATTTATGTTATTGTTATAATTATTTTTTGTTTGAGCTTTTATTTGAGAATCCACTAATTGAGTAAAACCACTTTCATCTGTGAAAGTTAAAGGATTTTTATATTTTTTATTTTGATAATTTTTATTTGTGTTTGATGTTGATGTTGATGTTGAATTATTTTCACTATTATCATTATAATAATTTTCATTATAATAATTTGTACTTTCATAATAATCATCATCATAATTTTCATCATCATAATTATCATTATTTAACTCATGTAAATCATTTTGATTTATATTTTCATAATGTTCATCATTTAATAAATCATCTTTGAATACTTGATTTGTTGTTATTTCTTTTTCTATTAATTTACCATGACCTTTGCCTTTCATTTCATTATATATTTCTTCAGGAGCATATTCAATTTCTACCTCTTTTTGATTTCTATTATTATTATAATTATTTCCTCTTCTATTTTTATTTTTTTTATTTTTGTTTTTATTTTCAACATATTCTATTTCAATTCCTTCTTTTGTAAATATTTTATTATTATTATTTGATTGGGGATTATTATTAATTTGATTATTATTATTATTGTTTTGAGGCTCTGAAGGAACTTCAACTTCATATTCATAATAATTATTATTTCTATAATTATTATAATTATTTCTTCTTCCACCATATCCCCTATTATCATAGTAACCTCCCTGATTATAATAATTATTATTTCTGTAGTTTTTGTATCTTCTATCCATTTTTTTTGATACTAAAATAAAAAAAAAATAATTATTTTATTTTAATAAAGATAAGTTTGAATAAAGAAAATTCCTTTCTAATGAGTTTTTAATATTTTTGTCATTAAGCTCAATAATTGTATCAAATCCTTTATTTATAATCTATTTGAATTAAATAAATTGAATGAAGGTTATCTTTCATTTATTTTTCTATATATAATTTAATATTTTATTATTGTCTTCATTATTTTATTATTTGGAATTCATTCATTAATCTATTCATCAATTTCTAAATTAGCAATTTACACTAAATTTTCATTTATAATCATTGTTTGAGAAATAGTAATATTTTTTTTAGAATAGTGAAATAATAAAAATAAGAGTAGGAAATTATATTATATTTTTAATAATTTTTTTTTAAAGTTATTTTCAAGTTTATAAATATTATTTTTGGAATAAGGAAAAAATAAATAAATCAATAAAGTAAAAGTTTTCTATAAATCACATTAATAAAATTATACCAGAAGATTTATATTATAATATAATGAAAATGACTAAAAATCCAAAAGATACTTATTTAATTAAAGAATATGAAAAATAAAATAAAAATACAGTCAAACAAGGCAATTGGTATGAATAAAAAATACTTATTTTATAAAAAATATCAAAAATTATAGTATATATAATTTATATAAATATTTATAAAAACGTAAAAAAAAAAAAAAAATTAAAATGGATAAAAGTTATATTTTTGATGAAAATTTTTCTTCATCAAGCGATAATAATAGTAATAAATTAGAAGATAAAATTGAAGAAATAAATAATCCATTTAAATATAGTAAAATAAATAGAAAGTATCAAAAAAGAGCCACAAGGGTAAATTCAAATACTAATTTAAATCTTGACAAAGAAGTCCCTTCATCAAGAAGAAATACATGTGTTGATATGGTTTCAATTTCAATGAATAATAAAATATCTAATTCTGTAAAAATAAATAGTAAATTTAATTCAGAATTAAAAGATTCTCCAAATACAAATTCAAAAATAAACTTTTCAAATTCTATTTTAATGAAAGAAAATAATAAAAAGTCTGAATTAAAAGAGAAAAAAAGCATTAAAAACTATATTTATTTCAAAGGAGAAAAAATGAAATTAGTTTCTAATCCTTTTGAATTTTTAAATGAATGTAATAAAGTTATTATAGAACAAAAATTAGATCTTTTAGAAATTTTATCAGGATGTGAAAATTCAAATAAATATCATGTTTATACATCTGAATTATTAAATGAAAAAAAATATTTATTTAAATGTAGTGAAATTTCTTCTTGTTTTTGTAGAAATTTTTGTCCTTCAAATATAAAAAGTTATTCTTTACTTTTTCAACATCCTTTAAAATATAATTTAAAAAAAAAAAAAACAATAGCAATTTTTAAAAAAAAATTTAATTGTAGTAAAATTTTTTGTTGTAGTAAAAATGAAATGATAGGTTTATTAACAGAAAGAGAAGATATTTATCAAAATGTAGGAACAATAATAGAAAAAAAAAATGGATGTAATTGTAATCCTTTTTTCGTGGTAAATAATGAAAAAGGAAAAATTAAATATTTAATAACAACAGAATATTGTCAAACTGGATTTTGTTGTAGAGGAAATTCATTAGGAAAATGTTATGAAGTTGATTTTTTTATATATGATACAAAACAAAAAATAAATAAAAATACTATACCTATCGGTATCATCCATAAATATTATCAAGGTTTAAGTGAATTAGTTGGTGATGCTGATGCATATTTAATTAATTTTCCTAGTAAAGCAACTGCTTATGAAAAACTATTATTAATAGCAGGAACAATTTTTATTGATTATAATTATTATGAAAATGTTGCTTGGTGTGAATGTAATTGTGTATAATTGATTTTTTTTAATTTTTTCATTTATTATTATATATTTTTATCTATTTAATTGTATACTTCATATTATAATAGAAATATAAAGTTTATTTAAATTCTTTAATATAAATCAAAATATTATGAGATAAAATATAATTGATGAAATTTTAATTACTTAAATAATCTTAAAATTTTATGAAGAAGAAGAATAATAATAGTTAAAAATTCTAATAAAATTACTGAATATAATGAAAATCTATAACATTTTGCTCTTGTTTCCACTATTTTCATTGTTCTCTCAGTTTGTTTAATACTTTTTCCTGCATTATCTAATCTTCCTTGGATTGTATCTATTTGATGTCCTTGTTCAATAACATTATTACTTGCTTCTTTTAAATTGGAATGAGCATCTATTAAATCTTTATTAATATCTTTCAATAAATTATCTTGAATTTCTAAATTATTCATTTTTTATTTAATTGGATTTTGAATAATTTATATTATTTTTATTTTTATATTGGAATTTTGTTGAAATAATTTTGCTTTAAAAAACCATTTATTAGATTAATTTCTTTCTTAAAAAATTATTTTAATCATACAAATTAATTATAAAATAATATAAAGGATAGTGTTATTTAAGAAAATGAAAATCAAAAGATATAATGCATAAAATAAAAAATTTTTTTTATATTCATTGGTTATTGATATTTCTAAATTTAAATAAATAATTAAGTTATTATTAAAACTTAGTAAATTGAATAAAAAAATGAATTTATTTATTATAAAATCTCAAAGAAACATTAAACAAATTGAAAATTAAGTACGAATTTAAAAATTAACAAACTTTCTCCAATTTAAAAATAAATCAAAAGAAAAAATAAAAGAGATGTTGGCTAAAAGAATATAATTGTTAAAACAGTATCATAGAGGAATAAAAGATATTATATTAAATATGAAGAAGAGTTTTTAAAAAAAAATTATAAATCAAAAGACTAATTAAATAATAGAAATAAATGTAAACTTTTTACTATAATTAATTATAATTATTTTTTATTTTTATAAAAATTATAGTTATTATATTTAACTAAGAGCTTCATCTCACATAAGTTTAGAAGTATGTTAAACCACAAAGCATGCGTTCTAAACGAAGCTTACACTATAGAGTTAGCAAACGGCCAAGTGGAGCATACACATGAAATACTTGCCAATTGCATTCTTACTCTAAACAACCATCCCTTCTATGTCAACCTTATCCCCATCACCATAGGAAGTTTCGATGTGATCATCGGAATGGATTGGTTAATACTCCTCAACCTTTATTAGTTTAATGAATTAAACTTTAGGCTGTCTAAATAGCATTATTGTAGTATGGTTCAACTTAGGAGTTGAACTGCTATCAGCTTGAATATTAGCTTGAATAATTCTTTAAAAGTTTTGTTTTAGCCTTTCCAAGGGATGCCTAGATAAGGATTCCTTAGGCTGTCGATGAACTTACGGACGAGATTGGTTTCCACAGGGCGATTAGGAATCTGAGTGGAGACCTATCTCCACCGAGTAAGGAACTCGGTAAATCCTTCATTATCTTTCTGACTGAGGATCTCGAGAGCCCTCAAGGATGGTTGTGTCTCCACATTGTCAGTATATTGAGCATTAAACTTGACTGCGATGACCTCCCATGTAGAAATGTCCTTGGGACAAGAGATTAATACCAGGTTCTTGGAATCGCCTCGAGCCAATAGGGAAAGAAAGAGGGCCAATTCTCATTGTCAATGCCCTGAATAGCTATGTAGCCTTTGAAAGTCCTTAAAAATTAATAATATTTTTTTTTAATTTATAAATACTTTAATTAAGAAAAATATTTTATATTTAAAAATAATAATTTTATTGGGGATTGGGCTCAATCCCCAATCCCCAAACAAAATTAAAATAAAAAGAATAGTTAATTTTAAAAAATATTTAAATTAAATATATATTTATTTAATTTAAAAGTTTATATTAAAATAAAAATTAGATTATCATTATATTTAATCTTTAAATTTTAAATTTAAATTTCCATATGCATGTCCAGAACCAACAATTCCTGATTTACTTAAATCATAAAAAATTGTATTTTTTTCACGTGTAAGAATTAATTTCATTGTATAATAATCAAGATACATTTGCCATTCTTCTGCTAATCTCTCTGCTAATTTTTTTTGACTTTCATCATCTAAAGCTAAGAATATTTTTCTACTTTCTATATTTTTAAAATATGCTGCCATTCGATAAGTAGATGACCAATCATTTCCTTCTTTTTTCCAACTTGTTCCTCGATCATAGTCATAACATGCTGTATTATCTGTTTCAATTATTTCATATCTTACTAGTTCTATTCTTTTATTATAATAATATTTTTTGTGAACAATATCTAATTTATATACCATATTTATTAAATTATTTTCTATTATATTTTATTATATAGTTTTTAATTTTAGGTATTTTTTTGATTAAAAATAAATATTTTTAACTGGTTTTTGTTTCTCTTATGAAGCAAGCAATCGCATGTTTGCAGTTGATTCAAAAGTCCAGAAGTTTGAAAAATATCTCATGTGTGTTCTTCTCTCTTCTTGGTTTATAAAAAAAAAGACAAATCATGTAATGTCAAATAAGTCTGTATTTTCTCAGCTCCTCAAAGGTGAATACTATCAACAAAATGGACAAAATATTTTTGTTCATATGGGTAAGGACAAGGAACCAAGTTCAATCTATAAATGATATTTTCAACAAAATTGTCTTTTAATGGTTCCTCTTGAGTCCCATATTAGTCATTTTAAAATTCTATTATATTCTTTTGATATAGACTTTTTCAATTGCAAAACCGAATTTCTCAAAACAAATATTCAAATTCTCGAATGATGAATTTTTATTCATCTATTTTTTATAAAATGAATCTTATATATATAATTACAAAAAGAATATATTTAAAAAAGTAATTTTATTATATTTTTATATTTAAATTAAATAAAATATAAATAATTTGATGAAAATAAACACTTATTCAATTCAAAGTTATATATCAGATTCAAGTGGATATGAAAGAGTAAAAATTTATAAAATTTGGAAAGGAAAAAATTATTTTTTATTTAAAGGAAAAATCTTTGTAAGCTCAAATTTTTATTTTGGTATATTCACAAATTTATATATTCATATTTTTTCATGGTTATTTATAAAATATGTTATAATGGTAAATAATATTTTATGTAATATAGAAATTAGACAAAGAACCGAAAATTCTTTTAATAATAATAGAATTTATATTATATTTACTTTCATCAATAAATCAATTTATTTGTGTTTTTTCTGATCCAGGAGTTCTTCCTCATTATGATTATTTAAGAATTAATAATGCATTTACCAAAAATAAAAATAAATTAATTAGAATAAGAGGTATTAAATATAAAATTAAATTTTGTATTACTTGTAATATTTTTAGACCTCCAGGAGTTTCTCATTGTAAAATTTGCAATAATTGTGTTGAAAAATTTGATCATCATTGTCCTTGGGTTGGAAATTGTATAGGAAAAAATAATTATAAATTTTTTTATTGTTTTTTATCTTCTTTTATGTTCTTATGTATTTTAAATGGTTTTGGTTCTTTTGGTTATTTTTTTAGAAGAGTTCATAAAATTAAAAAATTAAAAAATAATTGTGCTAATAATAATAAAGAAAGTAAATATTGTAATAAAAAACTGTTTGAAATTGTTTTTTTAGAAGAATATATTCTTATTATAATATTTATTCTTTCTGTTGTTGTAAGTTTTATTTTTTAATAATTATTTAGAGTGGAATTTTTGTTATTACTCTTTTTTGTTATCATACTTATTTTTCAATTAGAAATATGAGTACTTATGCAAATGTTAAAATGGGAGAAATATTTGCAATATATGGAAATCCTTTTTCTAGAAAAAATTGGAAAAAAAATATTATTCAAAGTCTTTTTATAAGATATTATAAAAGAATTAATTTTTCTGATATTATTTTTATTGAAAAAAAAAGCTTTTTTTATAATAATTTTTATCCAAATCTTCATACTTCATCCTTTATAATGAATTCTTCAAAAAGTCAAATTGTTCCTATGAGAATGGATGTTAATGAAGGTTTGAGACATAAAAATTTATTAAAAAATTTACAATACATGAAAATTAATTCTTTCACAAATAACAACAAAAACAAAAAAGAAATAATTATTAAACCTAAACAACTAAATAATACTAATTCTAATGCTAATATATATTGTGAAAGTGGATGTTCTTTAACAAATATTCCAGAAGAAAAATTTGATTTAACTGAAATTAGAGGATTAGAGAATAATATGATAAATAGAATTACTCTTAAGAAAAAAGCTTTATCATATCGAACTACAATTAAAAATGGAACATGAACTTATATTTATTAAAAATATAAAAAAAGATTTTTATAAATAATCCTCATGTAAAAAAATTAAAATATAAATTATATTTTTTAATAAATATATTGTGATTTATAGAAATATTAATTAATTTTTAAATTAAAAAAAATGAATCAAAAGAATATTTCTTTAAACAATAGAAATCACTTGAATTATATAGAAAATATTTTCCAAAAAAAAAATATGAAAATAATAGTTTCAATAATTTCATATTTAGATTTTGATGAAATAATAAATTTAAGATTATCAAACAAATTATTAAATTCAATTTTAAAAAATAAAAAAATAATAAAACATTATTCTAAATTAGGTTGCATAAATTCAAAAACAAGATTATTATTTTTACAATCAAATATAAATATAAATAAACTATTAACAACAGTAAAGAATGAATTAATTCAATATAAAATAGACAAAAATCCATATGAATCAATATTAAATTTATCAGAAAATGAAAAAGAAAAAAATAAAAGATTGAAGCAATTTTGTGAAGAAATAGAAAGAGATATAACAAGGACATTTTATACAAAAAAATTTTTAGAAGGAAATGGAAATGAACAATTAAAAAATATATTAACTGCAATGGCTTTTATAAGACCAGAAATAGGTTATTGTCAAGGAATGAATTTTATTGTTGGAGCTTTAATTAATTTTATTGATAGTGAAAAAATTTCATTTTGGATTTTTTTATCTTTTATTGATGATTTAGAATTAAATTTACTTTTTTTAAAAAATATGCCTGATTATTCTATTAGAATTTATCAATTAAATTATTATATTAAAAAATATTTTCCTGAATTAGATAATCATTTAAAAAAAGTACAAATTCATCCTGATTTATTTTTTTCTAAATGGATATTAACAATTTTTTCTTCTTATTTACCTTTTAATATTTTATATAAAGTTTGGGATGTTTTTATTATTGATAAATGGAAAGCAATATTTAAATTTTCTTTAATTTTTTTATCTTTAATGCAGAAAGATTTATTGAAAATGGATTTAAATTCTTTTTCAAAATATTTTCGTACAAAAAAACAAAAAGTGGATGATGTAGATTTTAAAGATATTATTAAACATTATAATAATTTTAAAGTTACTAATAAAAAATTATTTGAATTAAGAGAAGATTTTTTCATTGATCAAGTTTTAGAAAAATTAAATGATCCTAATTATCAATGGGAAACAGATCAAAATGAATGTATAAATTCATATAGAAGAGATGTTAAAATATCAGAAGATGAAATAAATAAAAAAACTTGTTTTATTCAAAATAAAATTGAAAAATTAAACAAAGAATATGAATTAGCTGAAAAAGCTTATGAAAATGAATTAAATATTGTTAATAAAATTAAATTAAAAATTGAAGTTTTAATTGAAATGAAAAATGGATATGAGAATGTATTGGGAAATGTTTGTAAAAATCATAATTTTATTCAAAAAAGTTATAATATTGAAAAAAAATTGGAACTTTCAGAAGAAAACAACAGCAACCCACAAGGAGAAAATAAAAATAATTTAACTCCAAAAATTAAAAAAGGAAATAAAATATTAAATATGATAAAAGGATTTAAAAAAGAAAAAACTGAAGAAGAAAAAATTGAAAAAAAATTAAATAGAACAAATAAAGATTTGGAAAGTTTAAATAAACAATTAATGGAAAATTATAAATTGTTAGATAAGAAAAAATATCATGCTGAAAAAATTAATAAAGAAAGAAATAAATTTAAAAAAGAACTTTCAAATTATTTAGAAGAATGTGAAAAAGAAAAAAAACTATTATTAAAGAATTTATCAAAGAAATTAAAATTAAGTATAAAATTTGTTTCAACAAATCAATATTAAATAAATTTAATATATATTATTATCATTTAATAATATTATATTTTCCTTTTTTAATATAAAAAAACAGAAATTTATCTTAAAACTTTTTAACTAAAAAAATTAAATTAAAAATAAAAAAAAAATAACTTTTCTTTCATATTATTTAGCTAGTAACATTTTTTTTCTGAATATTCTTAAAAAAATAAAACTTCAAAGCAAAAAACAAAAATAATTGAATTCCTCCTATAATCCCTAAAATAGCATATTTAGCTCTAGGAGCTTTTTCACTAATTAACAAATAAACATTATAAAACAAAAAAATAGAACTATGAACTAAATAATATAATAAACAAATAGTTTCGATAAATTCACTAGGAATAGCACAAATAAATAAAACAGGAATTAAAATAACAAAAGAATATCCATAAACACATATATTAGTAATTAAATCAATATCAACTTTAAAACTAAATTTAGAAAGTAAATATATTATTAAAGGAGCTCCAAAACCAAAACCATAAATAAATAAAGCAGCATAAGGCATAAAATTAAAATTAGAAGAAAAATTTTTATCACTCGATAAATAACCAGATAAATTACTTGTAACAGTTATTAAAAATATTATTGTTGTAAAAGTCCAAAAAGGACCATATAATTCAGGAGTATTTTCTACAGATTCATAGAAACTTTTATTAAAAGGAATACATGCTCCTTTTAATTTAGATATAACATCATTTAATTCTACATTAAAATATTTCCCTATAAAACCTAAATAATTGTTTACATAATTTACTGTTATATTTGATACTTCTTCTGTTATATTACTATTACCATTTATTACAAATTGAGAATTTGGATTTTTATTTTGATTTTGATTTCCACGGTTTTCTGATTCAGAAGGACCATTTATTGGAATATCTTTATTAAAATCTTCATCATGAAATTCATCATATCCATTATTACGACTCATTAATATAAAATAAAAATTAAAGAAATAATAATATTTGAAAAAAATATAAAAAATAAATTTTAAAAATTTAAAGGCCATTAAAAAATATATAATAAAAATGACAGAACGAGTAATAATATTTGAAAATGTGGATTATTTAAAAGTACCATTATCAATATCTCAAATCCTAGAAGTAATAATTCCAATATTAATAATTATATGCAGAACAATTAAATGATTATGATATGAAGTGTAATTATTCCAGTTCATTCTTTATTATATTATTTGAAAGAATAATTGAAATATGTTTTGACTTTGGAATTGTTATAGAAATAAAAAATTAGGTTTTTCAAATTAAAAAAAATGTTAATTACTATGAACAATTATAAATCCTTTAAAAAACAAATGATGGATAATGAATATGTAGTTTGAAAAAAATGGAGATTGGTTTAGTTTAATTTATTTGTTTCACAAAACAGTATTTAATATTAAATAAAAAAAGAAATCAAGAGTTTATTCCTTTCATTTAATCTTTGTCTTTCCATAATTAAAGTACATATCTTTAATAAATTTCTTAATAATCTTTATCATCATTTTTCTTTTCTTCTTTTTTGTTTGAATAATATTTGAACAATAAAAATATTCAATTATTTTTAAACAATTTATTTTTTATTTTTCACTCATTAATTTATTTCTTATTTCTTTTAATTCTTCTTATTCATTCACAAGATGCTTAATCTATTATTTCTATGATAAAAAATATATATTTAAATTGTTGAGATCAAAATGCTTGGTGAATTAAATGTTTCTTTTTTATTTATAATTCTTAATTTCTATATAAATAAATTGTTAAAATAAATTATTTTATTTACCGCCCAAAAATAAATTTAAACATCTAAATCTAACTTATTCAATTTATAATTACATTTACTTTATCAATTGGGCAAAATCCATTGCTCCTTAACCAACGATCAATGCAATTTTTATGAAAAATATGAAAACATGTTAATCTTCTTAAAACATCACCATTTCTAAATTCTTGTAAACAAAAAGTACATTCATTTATAGAATAATGAATATTTGAATCATATAATTCAGTTCCTAATTGATTTATTTCATTTTGTGTCATTCTTCTTCTTTGATTAATTATTGGAACTATAGGAAGATCGTTATTATTATTATTATTATTATTATTATTATTATTATTATTATTATTATTATTGTTATTATTATTATTATTATTATTATTATTATTATTATTATTATTATTATTATTATTATTATTATTATTATTATTATTATTATTATTATTATTATTATTATTATTATTATTATTAT
>JAEEGK010013078.1_pt1 | contig 18767 bp, 16 predicted proteins | sample 8958771 | NCBI WGS metagenome assembly JAEEGK01 (sample SAMN16246547, study PRJNA631951) | gut metagenome | biome: gut microbiome; feature: rumen; material: SC-attached | host: Bos | place: Iran: Karaj | collected 2018-10
AGTGGTTCTCAAAATTGTAGTCTGCAAGGCGACCCTTGTTGTCGGATTTTTGGAGGCCTTTGTACCAAATATTGCCAAATTCGTAGAGTTTTATCGAATCGTTCTTTTGGTTGATATTGAAGGCAACCGACTCCAACGCGCCAAACAACAGCGTCATCCTCATCGCGTTCAGTTGCTGCGAAAGCGGATTCTTCACGAGGACTACATTCTCAGGTTTGTAGGATTCGAGATTGTCATAGTATGCGCTCTGTGTCAACGAGTTGCACATTGCCTCGCAATAACCGTTGTCGCTGAGGTAGTCGCTGATTTTGTTCTGAATCTTGTTTTTGTCGGGCTTAGCGGCGTAAGACAGCACAGAATGTACCGTGGTGGGGATTTCCACATTGTCGTAGCCGTAAATCCTCAAAATCTCCTCGGCGACGTCGCAATTTGCCGTAACGTCCACGCGGTAAGTCGGGGCTTTGACAACTACCTGATTGTCGTTGCTTTCCACGATTTCAAAGTCCAACGACTTCAAAATGCCGATTACCTTGTCGTGCGGAATCTGTTTGCCGATGATACGGTCAAGGTATTGATAATCAAGAGTTATCACCTTCTTCTCAACCGGCGTGGGATATACGTCGATGATTTCAGACGAAATCTCGCCGCCCGCAACTTCCTTGATTAACATTGCGGCACGTTTGAGGATTTCAACGGTCATCGACGGGTCGCAACCGCGCTCAAAATGGAATGCCGCGTCGGTATGAAGATTGTGCCTTTTGGCTGATTTCCTGATGCTTACGGGATTAAAACAAGCACTCTCCAAGAAGACGTTTTTGGTGCTGTCGGTGATGCCCGAATCCAATCCGCCAAACACGCCCGCCATACACATCGGCTCGCTCTCGTTGCAAATCATCAGGTCTTCGGCGGAGAGTTTGCGGGTCTGTTCGTCGAGCGTCACAAACTCTGTTCCTTCCGGCAAAGTCTTGACAATCACCTTGTTGCCCTTAATCTTGTCGGCGTCAAACGAGTGCAACGGCTGACCATATTCAAACAAGATGTAGTTGGTAACGTCCACAACGTTGTTGATGCTCCTCAGACCAATCGCCTCGATGTCGCGCTTCAACCAATCGGGCGACGGCTTGATAGTTATATTGCTGATAGTCAGACCCGAATAACGTGTGCAACGATCCTTTGCTTCTACCTCCACAGGAATTGTGCGGCTCGTATTGTCCACCTTGAAATTGGACGTGTCGGGGAGTTTCAACTCGATGCCCGGCACTGCGCCGTTGTTCTTCAAGAAAGCGTAAATGTCTCTTGCACAGCCGATATGGTGTGCGCCGTCGATGCGGTTTGGCGTGATTCCAATCTCAAAAACGGTGTCGCTCTCCACGTGGAAAATCTCAGCCGCCGGAGTGCCAACCTTTGTGTCGGCGGGCAACACGATGATGCCGTCGTGAGAGGTTCCAACGCCGATTTCGTCCTCGGCACAAATCATTCCCTCGCTCACAACGCCGCGAAGTTTTGACTTCTTGATAGTAAACGACTTATCGCCGTCATAAAGCACCGTGCCGATAGTGGCGACGATTACCTTCTGACCGGCGGCAACATTGGGCGCACCGCACACAATATTTAATAAAGCGTCGCCGCCCACGTCAACGGTCGTTACGTGCATGTGGTCGCTGTCGGGGTGGGGGACACAGGTCTTCACCTCGCCCACAACGAGACCTTTGAGGCCGCCCTTTATGGATTCGGACGTTTCCGCGCCCTCCACTTCGAGGCCCGTGCTCGTCAAAATCTTAGCCACAGCCTCCGCGTCAAGGTCGCAATTCAGGTATTTTTTCAACCAACTATATGAAATTTTCATTCTATTTTGATTTTGTTTTAATCGTTTACAAATAGACGCATTTCGTGCTCAGTCATATTTCCGCAAAGTTAGCAATTTTTTTTCAATTAATGAGGAAAAGAGGGAGATTTTTTTTCTTACGCACTTTAAGACTCACAAGTTTGGGAATCAAAACCTCATAAGTTTGGGAATTATAACATCACAAGTTTGGGAATTTTTTTCTCATAAATTTGGGAATTTTTTTATCATAAGTTTGGGAATTTGTTGTTTTTGTTTTATATTTGCGGTCGGATTATCAACAATTTTTGATTATGAAAAAATATTTGGACAGATATATCGACAGCGTGATTGAGCGCAAACTAAAATCGGCGGGGGTTGTTGTAGTGAGCGGGCCTAAATTCTGCGGCAAAACCACCACTTCGGAGCGTTTTGCAAAAAGCGTGGTAAAACTCAATACGGGTCAGATGATTCAATTGGCGAAAATGGAGCCTCGCAATATGCTAATTGGCGAAAAACCACGTCTGATTGACGAGTGGCAGACTGCGCCCGACATCTGGAATGTTGCCAAAGATTGGATTGACAACAACCCCGAGTTCGGACAGTTTATACTCACTGGCAGTAGCACTCCCGCCGACAAGACGCAGATTTATCACAGCGGAGCGGGACGCATTGTAACACTGATGATGCGCCCAATGAGCCTTTTTGAGTCGCTTGATTCCAAGGGTACGGTTTCTTTGAGCGAACTGTTCGACAATCCCGACGCGAAAGTTTTTGACCTGAACGACGGTTTTCAACTCTCCGACGTAGCATTTTTGCTGTGCCGTGGCGGTTGGCCGCTTTCGCTCCAAAAAGACCGTCAGGTGGCGCTCGATGTTACCGGAAACTATTATCAAGGGCTTTTTAATTTCGAGAACAGTGAGAACAACAAGTTCCGTGGCAAAAGTCCCGACGTAATGCGCATGATTTTAAGAAGTTACGCCCGAAATATATCTACCGAGGCTTCGTATCAGACATTGATTGCCGACGTGATAAAATCTAACAACAGGACGATGGATCCGAAAACTTTTGACGACTACATGGATGCGCTCAAAGACCTTTATATTCTGGAAGATATCGACGCATGGAATCCCAATCTGCGGTCGAAAACAGTAGTCCGCTCCACTTCCACACGTCATTTTGTTGACACAAGCATTGCATGTCAGGCACTTGGCATCAAGCCCGCAGACCTGATGAACGACCTTAACTCATTCGGGCTATTTTTTGAGGATTTGGCAGTGCGCGATCTTAAAATTTACTCGATGCGGCGTGGCGGAAATGTAATGCATTACCGCGACAGTCGTGGTCTTGAATGTGATGCAGTGGTGCATCTCGAAGACGGCCGCTGGGCTCTGATTGAAATAAAACTTGGCGGCGACAAACTGATAGAAGAAGGCGCCGCCAACATCAAAAAACTCACCGCCGACATCAAATCCATACAACAACCATCCTTTTCGATGGTTCTCACCGCCACCGGTCCTGCATACCGCCGTCAAGATGGAATTTACATTGTGCCAATAAATTGTTTGAAGGAATAGAATTTTTTAACTACGGAAAACACAAAGGGTACGAAAAAAAATAATAAAACAAAACCGTACCTAATATTGTGACGCAACATTCTGTACGGGCAGACCTACGCGTACGCCCAACAATACTCCAAATGCAAAAAAATATTCTTGATTTTATTGCAAAATGAGAAAAAATAGTTATATTTGCATCTGTAAAAGCATTTGAGCATGAGCATTATTAATCCAAATTCACCGGTATATGTATCTTACGCGTGGGCTGATGATGACGATAATCAGCGTGATAATGTTATACCAGTAATCCAAGATGCCGCAAAGAAATATGAATTCGATTTGAAATTGGATAGAACGCACATGCATGCAGGCGATTCCATCGAAGAGTTCGAAAATGCAATTGGTAATGCCAAATGCGTGATAATTGTTTTTAGCAAGAAGTATTTCCAATCTCATCACTGCATGTATGAGTTTATGAGGATTGTAGAAAAGAATGAGATTAAAAAAATAATTCCTATTCAATATAATGACATCAGCATTAAAGACAAATCAGCACTGGAGGAACTAAGCCACACATGGGAAGCGACTGAATGTCCTGAAAACATAGAAGATGACTATTGGAAATTTAGAAGCACTTTCCAAAATAATATATTGAAAGTAACCGAGTTAAAAGGCATAGGCAATTCATTAATTACCAAAACACAAAATCTAAATGATGACAAATCAAAAAATGATTTAGTTGATGTTATTGGATCTTCCATACAGGACTATTTCCAATCAATCAAAGACACAGTGTGCATAAAGGATTTGATAAAAATAGAATATCAGAAAAGGGCAGAATCAGGTAAAAAAATAACGCAATTTTTGCCCAGAACTAGTAATGAAAAACTTATTGAAAGCGATGGAGATGTCATTTACTACCAATGCAACCCCAAAATAAGACTCGGCGGGTCGTGCGCCAACCTTTTTAGATTGCTCAAAGAAATTAGAGCTATTGATCTAAGTTATTTTGTATTCGACGATGTCGATAACATGGCATACATGTTTGCAGGATGCAATAAATTGAAAGAAATTAAGTGGCCTGATTCTATCAATACAAAGACAGTGCAAGATATGTCGTATATGTTCGCAGATTGCGACTGCCTTCAGACAATTGACTTGCACGAGTTTGACACATCAAATGTTCAAGATATGTCACGAATGTTTTCTGGTTGTAAAAATGTCACCGAAATCAACATATCGCATTTCAACTTTTCAAGCGTAAATCAATCGGATAAAGGAGAATTGACAGGTCTTTCTAAAATGTTTCAGAAATGCAGCAACTTAAAAGATATCGATGGACTACCCATAGACATAATGTTGCCAGAAAACATTTTTGATGACTGTAATAGTTTGAAAAGAAAAGACCAATATACCTTTTTTAAGAAGGAAAAAACTTCGCAACCCTTGCCGCCGCCACAAGAGCCGAAACCTCCCGTTGAACGCCCACAAACACTTCACAATCCTCAAAAAAAGGATTGGGCTAAATGGGCATTGTTTGCGATATTTGCTATCTTGTTTGCTTTTATATTCTTTAAAAATGATAATAAAAAAGATAATAATGGAATTGTATCATTGAGCAAACAAGACTATGATAGTATGGTTCTTAAAAATGCAAGTAATGAATCTGAGATTGCACGTTTGAGATTGGATACCGCAAGATTACAATCTACAATAGATATATTACTTGCTGAAAAGCAAATAAATTTAGCCAATGTCGATATTGATGACATAATAGCGAAAGCCGATGTTGGTGATATTGAACAAAAAAAACTACTTGGTGTACTCTTTTTTGAGTTGAATGATTATAAAAATGCTATTGACATATTTACAGAATTATATAATACAACAAAAAAACTTGAATATATAGAATATGTTGCTGAAGTTTATTACAAACAAGGTGATTATACAAATGCTATCTTCTGGCATAGGAATGCGGCTTTGAAGGGGTATGCCCCTTCACAATTTAATTTGGGAGTATGCTTTGAAAATGGGAAGGGTGTTGCAGAGAACATGGATTCCGCTGTTTTCTGGTACAAAAAAGCGGCTTTGCAAGAAAATTGCATGGCGCAATATAACCTAGCACGTTGTTTTAACAAAGATGAAAGTATCGCTGAGAACAAGGACTCCGCTGTTTTCTGGTGCAGGATAGCCGCTTTGCATGGTCTTGCCGAAGCTCAATTCACTCTGGGTACGTGCTTTGAAAAAGGTGATGGTATAGCAGAAAACATTGATTCAGCTGTATTATGGTATAGGAAAGCAGCTTTGCAAGGAAATGCTGATGCACAAGTTTCTATTGGCTTTTGTTATTATTATGGTAAGGGTATCGCAGAGAACAAGGATTCAGCTGTTTTTTGGTTTAAGAAAGCGGCTTTGCAAGATAATGCTGAGGCACAATGTTGTATAGCCTATTGTTTTGCAAATGGCGAAGGCATCGTAGAGAATAAGGATTCCGTTTTATTTTGGTATAGAAAATCAGCTTTACAAGGATTTGCATATGCTCAAGTTAATTTGGGCGTGTGTTTTGAAGATGGGGATGGTATTGCTGTGAGCATGGATTCCGCTGTTTTCTGGTATAAGAAAGCAGCTTTGCGAGGAAATTCCAATGCACAATTACGATTGGGTATTTGTTATTATGATGGTAAATGCATTACCCAGAACATGGACTCGGCTGTTTATTGGTTTAGGGAAGCAGCTATACTAGAAGAAGCCTATGCACAGTGTAATTTGGGCAGTTGTTATTATTGGGGTGATGGAGTTATTCAGAATAAAGACTCGGCTGTTTTTTGGTTTAGAAAAGCGGCTGTACAAGGAGACGCTTATGCACAATATAATTTAGGCAGTTGTTTTTATTTGGGTGATGGAGTTGTTCAGAATAATGACTCTGCAGTTTTCTGGTATAATAAAGCAGCAGAACAAGGTTATACTTTAGCGAATCAACGTTTAGAAGAAATGCATTATGCGAAAATTAATTCACCATCTTCCATCGTATTTAAGATAATCGTATTTTTAGCAATAGCAATTGGTCTTTTGCTTTGGTGGGTAACTGAGAAAAATAGTGTATAATATTTATTCTTTCACTTGTTTCTCACCCCTACCACTCCATACAGCGGAATATTCGTTACTGGTTTTCATGCATGGAATGAAAGTTCGGAATTATTGACAAAACTCAAACATAAAAATAGCACAAATACTGACAAAATCCAAAAATTTTCTACAACTCAATCAGCCATCGATTTGCAATTTGTGTAAGGTAATATCGCAATGCCCAACTTCGCCATGTTGTCAAGGCTAGTAACAGTGATTTTAGTTGGTGTGCGATGCACGATTCAGTTAACAAAAAATGCTTCATATTAAAGTGTTGTTTTCCTGAAATATTCCCTCATAAAAGTGTTGTTTTTGCATCGTTAATTATTAAGGTAGAAGGTATCCCCAAAAAAACATTCCACCATAACACATTGATTTTACACATCTTACACATTAATCCCTCATATCCGCTACGAAAAAAATGTAAAAAAATGTCATCTTTCAAAAAAATTGTTTATATTTGCGTATTGTTAATCATATAAACCTGATATTGAAATGGGATTTTTAAAAGATTTGTTCATCGTAAACGAGGACAAGGAGAAGGAAAAGGCAGCGCAGCAGCAGTCTGACGCTACGCCGCAGCCGCAACTCTCCGTCAAGCAGCCTTCGGCACAACCTACGATACAGCCGCAACAGACTGTATCTCAGCCGTATGTGTATGTACCGCCAACCAATACTGTCGCCTCTCCCGGTGGCAATGTCAGCCAAGAAATCTTGAAAATGATTTCGGACGTCATCGAGCAGCACAACCTGGACGGCAACGACTATTACGAACTCAACAAAATAGTTGAAAGTCAGGATTTTAAGAGCGCAATTCCTGACGAGAGGTCGAGAATTGTGGCGGCGTTCCACACCCTCAAAGCACAGGACGTCAACTTCACCAAGCAGCGTCTTATCGAGAGCATCGACTATTACAAACAAGCAGTCAACAACGAGTACCAGAACGTTCTTAATGCGTACAATGAGCAGATTGAGGACAAAATCAACAATCCTAAACGTCAGATTGACAGCCTATTGGAGCGCAAGGCAGAACTTATGCAGCAACTCGTTGAATTGGACGACAAGGTAAAATCAATCGAAGCCGAAATAGCCCAAAATTCAGCCGAACTCAGCAGCAAACGCGCTGATTATGAGGTTACATTCAGCGTCGTGCTCAACAAACTCGAAACAGAAAAACAACAACTCAATTCTATACTTCAATGAAAGAACTAACCGCAAAGTCGCCGTGGGAAAAGCCCGGCGGAACATTGGCAAAAGTAATGCTCGTGGTGCTGATAGTCGCGCTGTGCGTGGGACTGTACTACGCGCTGCCATACCTCATCGAACTGACCAAAAATATGCTCACCCTCGCCGCGTTGGTGGGCGTGCTCGCGCTGATTGTCTTCCTGATAATGAACGACTCGTCGCGCAACTTCTTCAAAAACCTCTACTTCGTGATAATGAGGAAGTTGACAGGTCTTATCGTAGAGATTGACCCGATTGCAATCGTAAAAGGCAAAATCAAGGATATGAAAAACCGCCTTGTGAAAATCGAGGACGGCATCGCCAAAATGCGCGGCGTACACGTCAAAAACGAAAAAGCCCTCGAAGCCAACAAGAAGGACTTGCAGGACTCGCTCAAAAAACTCCAACTCATCCAAAAGAACGGCAAGATGGAGGAGGCGGTGCTATTGGAGCGGCACATCACGCAATTGGACGAAAGCGTCAAGAAGCGCACCCAGAATTTTGAGAAGTCAAAACTGATGATCGACATCCTCACAAAAGTGAAAAAATCCGCCGAAATGAAGGTGAAGTACACCGAGGAGGAGATAAAACTCAAAGAGGAGGACTATGAACTGATGAAGGCCAACCACAAGGCTCTCAGCAGCATCAAGTCGCTCATCAATCCGCAGACCGACGACGCTTTCGATATGGCGATGGAGAAAATGGACACCGACATTTCGCTCTACATCGGCGAGATGGACGAATTTCTCGACAGCGGCGTAATCGACGACATCAACCTCGACAACGCCCTCAGCAGCGTCAAGTCGCAGGCTATCTTGGACAAGTACAACAACGGCGGTTTTGACGCAATCCTCGGCGACTCTCGCGAACTCGCAACGAGGGACGCCAACATCTCCAAATTGCAGGAATCATCTAATAAACTATCTAACAAATACTTTTAACAATGGCACTTACTAAATTTGCAAAAGCATTGATAGGCATCGTAGGCGTAGGCGCAGTGGCAGGCGGCCTGTATTATGCCGGTCAGAAAGGCTTGGGCGGCGGCTCCGATGCCGACGCAATCACCATAGGAACCAACACTTACGCGGGCTTCCTCCCGTTTATGTACCTCAACAACGGCGCAGACCCCAACGAAGACTGCATACTTTATAAGGAGTATGGTCTCAAAGCAAAAATCATCGTTCAGGACGATTTTGCGGCGGGACGCTCGGCGTTCAAATCGGGCGACATCGACATCATCTATTGCACCGCCGACGCTCTCGGCGTGGAAATGTCGCGTGGCTCCGATATGAACGACGCCAAGTTCATCAACATCAGCAATTGGAGCCGTGGCGCGGACGCTATTGTGGTCAATAGCAAGATAAAGACCGTAGCCGACTTGAAGGGCAAGGTGATTGCTTGTTCCGAGGGTACGGCATCCAATACGTTGCTCATCAACACGTTGGAAACCAACAATATGGCATACAGCGACATCAACACTTCGTCAACAATCAACCCCAACAAGGTGAACCTGAAAATCGTGGCGAGCGGCCTTGACGCAGCGCAGATTTTCAAGGCGGGACAATGCGACGCGGCTGTCGTTTTCTCGCCCGACGACCAAGACATCGTGAGCACCATGCCGGGCAGCAAAGTGCTGATTTCCACCAAACAAGCATCGTCGATTATTTGCGACGGACTTGTTGCCAAGCAGAGTTACATCGAGAAAAACAAGGAAAAAGTCACCAAACTCATCTCCGCGCTCCTCTACGCCAACACTCAGATGAACAACAACCCCGCCGCCGTCAAGCAGGCAGCCAAGGCGTTTGCCAAGGCCTATCAGGTGGACGAGGAGTTTGTAATCGACGGCTCCAAAAACATTTATTATGTTACGTTGGAGGACGAGGCCAACTTCTTCGGACTCACCACCTGCACGAGTTGTGTGAAGGGCGAGGATCTCTACAACAAGATGGCGGGCACATACGAAGGCCTTGGACTTTGCAAGAATCCTTTGCCGTGGCAGAAGGTTGCCGAGAGTTCGATTATCGAAAGCCTCTTCGACAATCCCTCGCAGGTGAAGGGCGACCAGTCCGCCGAACAAGTCCAGCAGTTTACGGAAGTGCAAGCCGAAGAAGTCAAGGAGGAGGAGAAGATTTCCAACAAGACCGTTTCTGTGGAATACGATGTCAATTCCGACCTCTTGAACCAGGCCGCCCGCGACGTGATTACACGCGAGTTTGTGCCGATTGCCAAGGAATTTTCGGGCGCGAGGATTATGATTGAAGGCAACACCGACAATACTGGCAGCGCAGCCCTCAACAAAGACCTCTCTTACCGCCGCGCATTGAGCATCAAGAATTTCTTGGTAAAGGAATACAAGTTTGACCCCAATAGGTTCATCGTAGTTGGCAACGGTTCGCAGAAGGCAATCGCCGCAGGCTCCACCGGTTCTGACGCCAAGTACAGGATGACGGAATTTAAGTTGGTCGCTAAATAACCACATAATACACGAAAAACACGGAATTTGCAGTATTCAAATGTTCCGTGTTTTTCGTTTTCCGTTGTTAATACCTATTATAAAAACGTAAAAAAATGAGTGTCGTAAAAGAAATGTTCAAATTGGGGGGCGACGACTCGTCTCTCTCCAAATCCACCAAAATCATTATCACAGTGTCGGGATTGTTCCTGATAGTGGTGATATGGCAGACGGTGTGTTCGCTTGGCTTGATTCCCGAAAAAATCCTGCCCGCGCCTTTGAGCGTCCTCGCAAGTTACAAGCCGCTGATTGCAGAATACGATATGTTTGCAAACGCTTGGTATTCAATCAAATTGAACCTGATGTCGTATTTTTGGGCGATATTGATTTCGTTGCCGGTGGGCTTTTTTATCTCGCTTTACCCCATCAACAATCTCATTATCGGCAAATACATCAATTCGGTGCGTTACCTTCCGATTCCAGCAATGTCGGGCATTTTCATCGCTATTTTCGGCTTGACATTCGGCATGAAAGTTTCGTTCCTGACATTTTCGCTGTTGATTTACATCCTGCCCGCCGTCGCCAACAAGGTCAACGACCTCCAAAACCCGACCAACGACAAGGATTTTGTATATTTGCAGACAATCAAGACCTTGGGAGCAACGCCGTGGCAGAGTTTCCGCTATGTTTATTTCCCGTATGTAACGCGCACTATCTCGCAGGAAATCATCACCTTGACGGGTATTAGTTGGAGTTACATTGTCATCGTGGAAATGCTCTATAAAGACGGCAGCGTGTCGGGCATCGGCGCGTTAATCCAGAATATGACCCGAATGAGCCACATGTCAGAAGTCTATGCACTGTTGCTATTGGTAATTGTCATCGGCATCTGTCAAGACCTCTGCCTGAAATACATCGACAAAATATTGTTCCCCTCAAAGTACAACCGCAAAAGATTATTCTGATGTTTGAGAATTTAACACAACCGCAGCCCCAACCTCAGCCGCAGCCGCAAAAACCGCAACAGCCTCAGCAACAGCCGGCAACACAGACCGCGCCAGTTCAGAACGTTGCGCCCACCATCACCGTAGCGACACCGCTCACGGACGTTTTCACGTTGGAAAATATCAACCTGAGTTTCGATACCTCCAACGGCAAATTCACGTTGTTCGACAATTTCAATTTCAGGATTGAGGACATCCCCAACGAGGGTCAGTTTGTGAGCATCCTTGGCGCATCGGGCAGCGGCAAATCGCAGATTTTGAAGTTGTTGTCGGGATTGAGCAAGCCACAGAGCGGCAGCATCAAGTTTTACGGCAAAGAGATTGACAGCAACCACCATATCCCAATGGTTTTCCAACAATATTCGGCGTTCCCGTGGATGACGGTTTTGGAGAACGTGATGCTTCCCCTGAAACTGAAAAAAGTCCCCGAGCAGGAGGCTCAGACCCGCGCATTGGATATGCTGAAACTCGTTGGACTCGAAGACCAAAAGGACAAATGGGCGCAGTATCCGGCGTTGTCGGGCGGACAATTGCAGCGCGTCTCCATCGCCCGCAACCTTGTTGACAAATCGCAGGTGTTGCTCCTTGACGAGGCGACCTCTGCCCTTGACATCTTCTCCAAGCGTGAAATGCAAAAGGCGTTGCTCGACATCTATTACAGCAGCGAACTCGACCCGACCATAATCAACGTTACGCACGACATTTCGGAGGCAGTCTATCTCTCCAACCGCATCATCGTACTTGCCGCCAATCCTTGCCGCATCCACGCCATCAAGGCGATAACCTTTGGCTCCGGCCGCCGCACCGAACAAATCCGCGAAACCCCGCAATTCGCCGAATACGTCCGGGAAATCGAAAGGCTGATGGACGAGGTGAACAAGAAATAAAAGAAACAATCTCAAAATATGTCCTTATGGATAATTCCATAAGGCATATTTTTTTGTATGATGTAAAGGATAAAATTATGGACGAATCCTCTCGCGAAAAAAAAATATACCGTGTTACGCTCAAAGGCAGTGCGGTGAATGTGGTTTTGTTGGTGTCCAAATTTGTGGCGGGCATCGTGAGCGGGTCGGCGGCGATGATTGCAGACGCGGTGCACTCGCTGTCTGACTTTCTGACTGATTTTGTGGTAGTTATCTTTGTGAAACTCAGCGCAAAACCTCAGGACGAGGACCACGACTACGGACACGGCAAATACGAAACTTTGGCGACGGCTTTTATCGGGATATTGCTGTTTTTTGTGGGAGCAATGATAATGTACAACGGCGCAAAAAGCATTTACAGCGCGTTCAAGGGCGAGGTGCTGCCCGTGCCAGGTGTTGTGGCGTTGGTGGTTGCATTGCTGAGCATCGCACTCAAAGAATGGGCGTACAGATTCACCGTAAAAGTTGGCAAAGAAGTTGATTCTCAGGCTGTTGTGGCAAACGCTTGGCACCACAGGACTGATGCTTTTTCGTCGGTGGCAACTGCGGCAGGCGTGGGCGCGGCGTATTTTGGCGGCGAAAAATGGGCGGTCTTGGACCCCGTGGCGGCGGTTTTGGTGAGCGTTTTCATCCTAAAAACCGCATACGATTTGATATGTCAGGCTGTGGGCGAACTGTTGGAAAAAAGCCTTCCGCCCGACGTGGAGGATCGCATCGTACAAATCGCCGAATCAGAACCGGAAGTAACTGACATCCACGGTCTTAAAACTCGTCGCATCGGCAGTCGCATCGCCATCGAAATGCACCTGCGTATGCCCGGCAACATTTCGCTTTATCACGCGCACTGCCACGTCTCCAACATCGAGGATTCCCTAAAAAACGAATTTGGCAACGAAACACACATCGCCATTCATTTTGAACCCCAAAAAATCGACGGCAAATATTGCAATCCGGATGAAATTGCGGAATAAATTTCAAAAAATTTTGCTGACCTCTGTAACTTTTCCACGCGTCATCCGTCATACGGGAAAAGATTTGTTAAACAACTAAATTACACACACAATGAAAACAGCAAGATTTTTTGCAATTGTCGTTATGATAATGACGGCACTCTTTTCGGCAAACTGCAACGCCGAAAGAAACTATTCAGACAACGTCTCCACCTACCGAGACAATGACAGCATCGTAACCCAACAGCGCAACGTCGGCGACTTCACGGGCGTGTCGGTGCACATCGTCGGCAACGTTAACATCATTGTTGGCAAGCCCTGCGAACTCACCGTTAGCGCAAACAGCAAGGACATCGACAACATCAAGACCTACGTCGCAAACGGCTGTCTTGTAATCGAATACGAGAATCCTAACAAGAAATGGTTCAAGAACAAAAGCGACAACAACCTCAACATCAACATCGATGTATATGTAGAAAGCCTCAAAGCGGTAACTGCAACGGGTTGTGCCAACGTCAAAATCCCCGACACCGTCTCTGGTTATGAACTGAATGTCATCGTTTCGGGCGCGAGTGTGATTCAGTTTGCAAACGTTGACATCAATGGTAGAATCAACGCGGAAGTGAGCGGCGCATCCACCCTCAACATCTCCGGCTCGGCAACCAACGTTACATACAAGGCTTCCGGCGCGTCAAACATCAACGCCTACGACCTCAATTGCATTGTCGCCCAAACCGACGCTTCGGGCGCAAGCACCATCAAGGCATCAGCCGACCAAGAACTCAAAGCATACGCATCGGGCGCAAGCACAATCAAGTATTTAGGCAAACCCAAAGTCCTTGACATTCAGACATCCGGCGCATCCAACGTGAAAGGCGAGTAGGGGCGTACCTTGTGTACGCTCCGAAAATAATATTAGAGAACCAATTCCCGCAGCCGTGCCTCCACCTCGGCGCACAATTTCATCTCAAACCCCACCTTCCGCGCCTCCTCGATAGGCCGCGTGTAGAGGTAATAAATTTCCATCGGGCGATGGTGGTCGTAATCGAGCCGCATACTCGGCAGATACGGCACCATCGCCCTTGTCATTTCCATCATTTTGTCGGCGAAGGTGTAATCCAAATTCTTGACACCCAAAGCGTTGGCGGCGTCAATCACTTCGCGCATTTGGTCGTAAATCAGCGAGCCGTATTGAGCGAGGAGTTCCTGAGTGTTGGCTTTTTTGACCACCGACATACCGTTGAAAGGCATATTCCAAACCGCCTTCCGCCACCGTGCCTCGTGATATTCCACCTCGTGAGCGTCAACGCCCGATTGTTGCAAATCGTCAATCAATTGGCTGATTATCTGTGAGTTTTTGCAGTTATAATTGCCAATATTGATGCTGCCATAGCATTGATGGTCCACAACGCCGGGTTTGGTCTTCGACGAACAGATAAACGCCAATCCCGCCGCAGCCGCAACGCCCGGCAGAGCCTGCACCAAATCCTGTTCGAGACCGATGCCGTTTTGAATGAGCAACACGAGCGTGTCGGGGTGGAGTAGGGGAGGGAGCAACTTGTATAACAGGGCATCGTTTACGGATTTCAACGCGACAAGCACCACGTCGGATTTGGGCATCCGGGCGGTATCGTTGTAGGCGTTGACATTGGCGATATGGAAATCACCGTTGCACGAATTTACCTGCAATCCGTGTTCGCAAACACATTGATAGTCAGAATGAAAGAGGAAATGCACCTCCTTGCCGGCGTTAGCGAGGCGACCTCCATAATAGCCGCCCACCGCGCCCGTGCCAATTACTGAATATATCATTTTTCTGATGGTTAAATGTTCTCTACAATAGCGTAATTTTTGGAGCCGTCAGCCTCCTTGTTGAGCGGAATCAGAGTCCGTTGGAAACCGATGGTCTTGCCCGCCGCATTTTTGGTTTTTACGTAAAAATTGACGGCAAATTTGGCATCGCGTATTTTTGCAACGTCCTCATTATCAGCCATTCCCGACATTATGTCAAACTTCTTCAAATCTCCGCCGTAAAACTTCACAAAAGCGTCGTTGCACCATCCCACCTTGCCTTTTTCCGACACAAGGCAGCACGGAAACAGCACCGAATTCAATATCGTCGCCGAACTCTCCGACTGCAATTTTTGTTGCAAAAGTTCTTGGTTAAGTTTGTTGATAACGGTGCCGTATTCGCGGATGTTTTTTTTGTAAAAATAATATATCACCGCACATCCAAACAGCGCGAGCAACAGTCCGCAAAAATACACTGTCATCAATATATCGTCCTCACGCGCAATCTCTTGCGCAATCTCCGACGTCCCCGACGGCAAAAATTGAACGTCGCGGGCAGAGTCGGCGGGAAATGTTGTCTGCAAAATTGTGGTTAGCATAGTTTTTGATTATTTGTTACCAAACATTATTCTCAATTGCTTGTCAAAATCCGAATCAATGCGTTGGGTCTTGTTGAAAATGTCGTACTCGCTTTCTGCCTTGGCTTTTGCTTGCGCTGCCGAAACCGTACCTTTGCCGGGAAGAATTTTGTAATCATTGAAAGTGAGAAACTTATCGACACTTTTGGCAAACTGTTCCATTGTAAACGCATTTTGCCGTTCTATTTGATTTTCAATGTAATCAAAATACGAAGAAACTGCGCGTTCAAGTTGATGGATTTGTTTTTCAGGCAAATAGTTTTTGGCAATAGTTACATCCGATTTCAAAATGCGACCGTCGGGGGCGTTTTTCCACGTCTGCAATCCCATATTGTCTTTTGTGTGGTCGGCGTTGGAATATACAATTTCTGCCGCCGTCTGTCCCGTAATTGCATAGTGGAAACGGTTTTGAATCATTGCGTAAAAATCGTGCGTGGTAGGAGCGTTTTTGTCATAATCGATGCTGCACTCTGCGTAAATGTCGGTTATCTGTTGCCAAATGCGGCGTTCACTTGCACGTATGGAACGCACCCTTTCGAGCAATTCACGAAAATAATCCACTCCAAACACCGCAGTGCCTTGTTTCAGACGGTCGTCATCAAGCACAAACCCTTTTTTTATGTACTCTTTGAGAATTTTGGTTGCCCATTGACGGAATTTGGTGGCGCGTGCCGATGACACACGATAGCCAACGGCGATAATTATATCGAGGTTATAGAAATCTACAAGTTCCTCAACATTGCCTCTGATGCCCCTGTGGACGACAGTTGCAAATTTTGCAACTGTCGTATCTTGCGGCAATTCTCCTTCTTTGTATATGTTTGCAATATGTCGGCTAATTCCGGACTTGTCTACATTAAACAACTGAGCCATTGCCTTTTGCGTAGCCCAAATGGTCTCGTCTTTGATTACCACCTGCACTTTGCCGTCCTCGCCGGGCATATTGTATAGTATGAATTGTATTTCGTTTTGTTCCATAGTTTTTCAATTTTTCTGACCGCAAATGTAAAAAAAGTTTTTTTCCCCTGCAAAAAATACATACTTTTGCAAAGTCATACTTTAAAATATTCGGATAAAATAAATTTTCTCAAAAAAAACTTCCCAAAAAATTTGTTCATTCAAAAAATCCTTCATACCTTTGCAGCCGAAAATTTTAGTAACAACACAATTAAATAATTAAATGTTAAACAATTACGAAGCCGTTTTCATTATGACTCCCGTTTTGTCTGAGCAGCAGACAAAGGAAACGGTGGATAAAATGAAATCTGTTCTCACCGACGGCGGAGCAGAGATTGTCCACGAAGAGAATTGGGGTCTTAAAAAACTCGCGTATCCCGTTCAGCACAAGAACACAGGATACTATTACCTTCTTCAATTCAAGGCCGACCCCGCGTTGATTCTCAAATTCGAGGTTGCAATGAAACGCGACGAGAAGGTATTGCGTTGGCTCACAGTGTCGCTCGACAAGCACGCACTCGAATACGCCGAGAGGCGCATCGCAAAGCGCAACGGACAACAGGCAGCCGCTCAGGAAGCAGCAGCCGAGCCCGCACAGGAAACCGCAGTAGAAACCGTTGAAAACAAGGAGGACTAATTATGGCTGAACAGCAAGGTGAAATCAGGTTTTTGACCCCCCCGACAGTGGAAGTCAAGCAGAAGAAGTATTGCCGCTTCAAGAAGAACGGCATCAAGTACATCGATTACAAGGATCCCGAGTTCCTCAAAAAATTCCTCAACGAGCAGGGCAAGATTCTGCCCCGCCGCATCACAGGAACCTCGCTCAAATTCCAGAGAAAACTCTCCGTGGCAATCAAGCGTGCACGCCACCTCGCATTGCTGCCCTACGTAACCGATTTGTTGAAATAATAAAGCATCAGAATCCAATGGAAATCATATTGAAACAAGATATAGCCAACCTCGGATCCAAGGATGACATCGTGTCGGTAAAGCCCGGCTACGCCAACAACTACCTCATCCCCCAGGGTTACGCTACGGTAGCCACCGAATCTGCAAAGAAGGTGCTCGCCGAAAACAAGAAGCAGCAGGCTCACAAGGAGGAAAAACTCCGCAAGGACGCCACCGAACTCGCCGCTCTCATCGAACAGAAGGAAATCAAGATTGGCGCAAAGACCAGCCAGACCGGCAAAATCTTTGGTTCTGTCAACACAATCCAGATCGCAGAGGCCCTCGCCAAGAAAGGCATCGAAGTGGACCGCAAGCAGATTACCATCCTCGACGAGGCCAACATCAAGGAAGTCGGCAAGTACAAGGCCACAATCAAGCTCTACAAGGACATCAAGACTACCGTAGAGTTCGAAGTGGTTTCTGAATAATCGACAACCATAGCACACACAACAATAAAAAACGGAGCGAATGTCAACATCGTTCCGTTTTTTTTATGAAAATATGTGTAACATATTCTTTATTTTTCATATATTTGCGCCACAAAATTCCTAAACAAAAACACAATTATGCCAGGATATAACAACGACAAACGTTCAAAACTAACCGAAATCTTCCGCGACACCCTCGACTACATCAGCGAGGAGGAAGACCTATACGACTGCATCGAGTACAGCAAGCGCGAGACCGAACTCATCAAGGCTGACGAATATTACGACCTCGAAGCCCCAAGCCGCGCAGGCAACATCAAGGTGACGCAGTCAAAATCGCTCGAAGCCGCAATGCGCTACGCCGAAGACGAGTCCACGAGCGACAAACTCATCGCCGTGCTCAACTTCGCCTCTGCCGTCAACCCGGGCGGCGGCGTGGAACGTGGATCATCGGCGCAGGAAGAAGACATTTGCAGGTGTACGACGCTGTTTCCAGTGCTCACGCAGCCGAGCCTTTCGATGGGATTTTACGAGCCCAACCGCAAAGCCCGCAACCCGCTCCACACTGACGACCTCATATACTCGCCCGACATCGTGATAATCCGCAGCGACGACGATGCGATGGAGCGTCTCGATCCCGACGAATGGTGCAAGGTGGACATCATCACCTGCGCCGCGCCCGACCTGCGCCCTCCGAGGCCCGACCGTTTCCACCCCAACATCAAGCCCGAGCCGGTAAAAATCACCCGCGACGAACTCTACGAACTGCACCTCTCACGCGCACAGCACATCCTCAACGTAGCCGCAGGACAAGGCGTTGACATCCTGATACTTGGCGCATTTGGCTGCGGTGCATTTATGAACGATCCCAACACCGTGGCACGCGCATACAGCGACGCCCTCAAAGAATACGCCCAATACTTCGACGTCATCGAATTTGCA
>JAEEGK010013081.1_pt1 | contig 18763 bp, 18 predicted proteins | sample 8958771 | NCBI WGS metagenome assembly JAEEGK01 (sample SAMN16246547, study PRJNA631951) | gut metagenome | biome: gut microbiome; feature: rumen; material: SC-attached | host: Bos | place: Iran: Karaj | collected 2018-10
GCGTCTTCCATGCCGCCGCAGATGGGCATCACATGGCTGGTGATGTAGGGGCACATGTCGCTGGCCAGGAAGACGCAGGCCTGCGCCACTTCGTCGGGCGTGCCGGCACGTTTCATGGGTATACGGCTGGTCCAAGTGTCCATCAATTCTTTCGGTATGTCGGCTGTCATCTCGGTTTCCACAAATCCCGGACAGACGACGTTGACGCGGATGTTGCGGGCGGCGAATTCTTTGGCACAACTCTTGGTGAAGCCTGTGATGCCGGCCTTCGAGGCCGCATAGTTGGCTTGGTTGTAGTTGCCAGCAACGCCAACCACAGAGCCGATATTGACGATGGAGCCGTGTCCTTGTTTCCACATGGAGGGCTGGATGGCTTTGGTCATGCAGAACACGGACTTGAGGTTGGTGTTTACCACGCGATCGAATTGCTCTTCGGTCATACGTTTCACAGCGGCATCGTCGGTGATGCCAGCGTTGTTGACCAGAATATCCACCTTGTCGAAGTCGGCAAGAACCTCTTTGACAAAGGCTTGAGCGGAATCGTAGTTGGCTACATCGGCGGCATAGCCTTTCGCTTTTACGCCCAAGGCATTCAGTTCCTGCTCGACGGCAATCATCTTGTCGTTGCGTGTGCGGCCACAGAAGGCCACGTTGCAACCCTCAAGAGCGAACCTCTTAGCAATAGCGTGACCGATGCCACGTGTGGCACCGGTCACTATTGCAGTCTTATTTTCTAAAAGCATATTAGAGCAGCTTGGCGAGTTTGGCAGCCAGGTCGCCAACGCGGGTGCTGTAACCTTTTTCGTTGTCGTACCAGCTAACGATTTTCACGAAGTTGCCGTCCATCACCTGAGTGAGCAGGCTGTCGAAAATGCTGCTGTGAGTGTTGTCAATAATGTCGATGCTGACGATGGGCTCATCAACATACTGGAGGACACCTTTCATGGGGCCTTCAGCGGCTTCCTTGATGCAAGCGTTGATTTCTTCCTTGGTGACGTTGCAAGCCATCTCGGCGGTCAGGTCAACGACAGAGCCATCGGGAGTGGGGACGCGCATGGCGAAGCCGTCGAGTTTACCCATCAGCTCGGGGATGACGAGACCCACGGCTTTGGCGGCGCCGGAGGAGGTGGGGATGATGCTGACGGCAGCGGCACGGGCACGACGGAGGTCGCTGTGGGGCTGGTCAAGAATCTTCTGGTCGTTGGTGTAGCTATGGATGGTGTTCATCAAGCCGCGTTTGATGCCGAACTTGTCATTGAGGGCTTTTGCCACGGGAGCCAAGCAGTTGGTAGTGCAGCTGGCGTTGGAGACGAGTTGCATTTCTTTGGTCAGCGTGTTGTCGTTGACACCCATCACGATGGTGGCGTCGACATCGTCGGCCTTGCCGGCGGGGACGGTGAGGATAACCTTTTTGGCACCGGCGTTGATGTGCTTCATCAGCTGTTCACGTTTCTTGAACAGGCCGGTCGACTCGACCACGATGTCCACTCCGAGGTCTTTCCAGGGGAGGTTCTGCGGGTCGCGCTCGGCATAGATTTTCACCTTTTTGCCATTCACAACAAGGCAGTCGCCTTCGGCGTGCACTTCACCGTCGAAGTTCTCGTGCACAGAGTCGTATTTGAATAGGTAGGCCAGAGTGTCAGCACTGGTGAGGTCGTTGATAGCGACAATGTCAAGCTCGGGGTGGGCGAGCATGGCGCGGAAGCTCATTCTTCCGATTCGGCCGAAGCCATTGATTGCAACTTTTGCCATAGTATCTTGTTTTTTAATGAATTAAGATTTAATCTGTTTTTTGATTAATTCTACAAAGGTACAACGTTTTTTTTTATAAAACAAATTTATTTTTTTTTTAACACACAATTCTTTTCGAAAATTACGTTATTGTGTTTGAAATGAAGAAAGAAAAAGTCAAAAAAAGAAGTCTGTTCGGTTGGATGAAGCCTTGGAAGAGTCTGGGGTGGGGGAGAAAGATCCTCCGTGTGGTGTGGGTGTCGATAGTGAGCCTATGGCTTTTCTCGGTATTACAGGTGTTGCTCGGCATCTTCTTTAATCCCCCGCTGACACCGCTGATGGTGCAGCGTTTCTTTCAGCAAGTCTTTGATGGTGAGCGCAAAGTCTGCTTTGAACGCGACTATGTGCCCCTAGACTCTATCTCGCCCAACCTAATCACTGCTGTGGTCTATGCTGAGGACGGCCTTTTTATGTATCACCATGGTTTTGACGTGAAACAGATGAAGATAGCTTATTCCGAGAATAAGAGCGGCAAACGTTTTCGTGGAGGCAGCACCATCAGTCAGCAGACCGCCAAAAATGCATTCCTGCCTCATTCTCGTACTATGATTCGCAAAGCGCTCGAGGCTTACTATACCATGATGATTGAAGTGTTTTGGAGTAAGCGTCGAATCATGGAGGTCTATCTGAATATCATTGAGTTCGGGGATGGAATTTACGGAGCAGAGGCTGCCTCGCAGCACTATTTCGGCCATTCAGCGAAGACGCTCTCCCGCAACGAGGCAGCGCAGTTGGCGGCCACGCTCCCATCGCCCCTCAAGCGAAACCCTGCCCACCCCTCCTCCTACTTCCGTCGCCGTACCGCCGACATACAGAGTCGTTTCGGCTGGGGCAAGGTAAACCTCGACAAGCCAGATCCCAAGAAGGTGAAGAAATATGAGAAACAGGAAACCCTTTGGGATTTCATCAAATGGTATTATGAGAAGGAGTAACGTTTAATGTTTAACGGTATTTCGCTAGATTTGATTTATTTCAGCGGTGCTCAATGCCTGCGGAGCAGGCGGAATGTTTAAAGATGGAAATCGATCACACATGGAAACGTTATCGTCGCGACTTCGAGACCTGGCTCAAACTGGAGAAGGGGCTCGCCGATAACAGCGTTCAGTCCTACCTTAGGGACGTGAATCATCTGTCGGTTTATATGTCAGAGATGGGTATTGAACCTGAATTGGTTACGTTGGAACACTTGCAGTCTCTCTTGAAGCGTCTCAACGACCTCGGCATCGCTGCCACTTCCCAGCGTCGCATTATTTCCGGCTGGCGCATGTTTTTCAAACACCTTGTCATCGAAGATGCCATCAAGGAGAATCCTGCCGACCTCCTCGACCTCCCACTCCGTCCGCAACATCTGCCCGATGTGCTAACCGACGAGGATATAACAAAGATTCAGGCTACTTTCGACCTTTCCTTTCCCGATGAGTACCGCAACAACGTTATCGTCGAGGTGCTTTATGGCTGCGGACTTCGTGTGTCGGAATTGGTAAATCTTAAGCTCTCAAATATTTACCTCGATGAGCAAATGCTACAGATTTTTGGTAAGGGCAGTAAGGAACGCTGGGTACCCATCAACCCCCGTGCTCTCGACATGCTCTCCACCTATATCCATACTGTCCGTTCTCAAATCTCTCCCAAACTCCATGAAGAGAAATATGTCTTTCTCAACCGTCGTGGTTCTCACCTCTCGCGCAACTATGTCTTCATGTTCCTCAAGCAAGCTGTCCTCGATGCCGGCATCGACAAGCATGTGAGTCCCCACTCCCTGCGTCATTCTTTCGCAACGGAACTGGTCGAAAATGGCGCCGACCTTCGTGCCGTTCAGGAGATGCTGGGCCACGAGAGCATTTCCACCACGGAGATTTACACACACCTCACGCGTGACACCCTCCGCAACACCATCGAGGCCTACCACCCTCACTACAAGAAATAATTTATAATGGTTATTGAATGGTTAGTGGTTATTGGTTAGTGAAAGGCTGCCGCGGTCGTGTTGCGCAAGCGTCAATAACCTATAACCCATAACCTATAACCTTTAACCTTTAAACGTTACAAAAAATTAGTCCCCTTTAACCCCCTAAAACCCCCACTTTTATGTCTGCTGTAATCATTGGAATATTGTTGCCTCTGTTGGGCACCATGCTTGGGTCGGCGTTTGTCTTTTTCATGAGGAAAGAGATCCCCGACCGGCTTCAGAAGACGCTACTTGGATTCGCCAGCGGCGTAATGGTGGCTGCCAGCGTATGGTCGCTACTGATACCATCTATTGACATGGCCGGCGCCCAAGACTATCAACATTCCACTATCAATTTTCCACTTAATAGTGTGCTCCCAGCCGCCGTAGGCTTTCTGGCGGGCATGGGATTCCTCTTGCTTGTCGATGAACTGACACCACACCTGCACCTTGGGGCGCAGAAGGCCGAGGGACCGCGTTCGAAGCTCTCGCGCACCGCCATGCTCGCCCTCGCTGTCACCATCCACAACCTGCCCGAAGGAATGGCCGTGGGCGTGGTGTTTGCCGGCGAAGCGCAGGGGTTGACATTGAGCGCGGCACTGGCGGTGAGCATCGGCATCGCCATACAGAACATTCCCGAAGGAGCCATCATCTCGATGCCCATGCATGCCGAGGGTAACTCGCGTTGGCGCTCCTTCCTCATCGGCTCGCTAAGCGGCGTGGTGGAGCCCTTAGGTTCGGTGGCCATTCTGCTGCTGGCTTCGACCTTGAGCGTCGCATTGCCCTATCTGCTGGCCTTTGCCGCCGGTGCTATGATGTATGTAGTCATCGAGGATCTCATCCCCGAAACCGCCCAAGGCAGCCACACCAACCTCTCCACCATCGGCTTCGCCGTGGGCTTCGTCCTGATGATGACGATGGACGTGCTGCTGGGGTGATACAAAAAAAATTTTTTTTTGAAAATATCGCTTGCGATATAAAAATATTTTGTATATTTGTATCGTGAACGATATAAGTATTAATTAACTTAAAACATTAAAACAATGGAATTTAACAACAACTTACAGACGATGCAGCTCATTGTAAACGAGCTCGCGGGCAGTGCTTTTGTCCACAAAATGCAGGGTCAGCTCTTCAAATCGCAGGGCTTCACGAAGCTCGGCGAGAAGTACATCGGCCACTACACCGAGGAAATGGAATGGGTGGAGAAGTTCACCAACCGTATGCTCGACCTGGGTTGCGTGCCGCAGGTGAAGGTCTGCAACGAGACGACGCTCGTGAAGGATGCCGTCGAATATATCGCCGCCGACCTCAAACTCCAGCGCGAAGGTGTGGAAATGCTCTACAAAATGATGCCCGCAATGGTTTCCGACCCCACCACCTATGATTTGATGAAGGCCTACCTCGCCGATGAGGAGGAGGATCTCTACTGGGACGAGGAGCAGGTGGATCTCATCGAGATGATTGGCAAGCAGAACTGGCTGATGAAACAGATGTAATGGACAAAAAAGCCTTTCTGCTGGACAACCAACTTTGTTTCAGGCTTTATACCGCGTCGCGCCTTCTCACACAGGCCTACCATCCGCTGCTGTCGCAGCAGGGGTTGACTTACCCGCAGTACCTGGTGCTGCTGGTCCTGTGGGAGAAGGACGCGCAGCCGGTGAACGACATCGCCAAGCGCCTCTATTTAGAGACCAACACGGTGACACCGCTCGTTCAGCGTATGGAGAGGCAGGGCATTGTCGCCCGCCACAAGGGCGAGAAGGATGCCCGCCAGATGATTGTCTCCCTCACCGAGAAGGGGAAGCACCTCCAGCACGATTTGGCCGAAGTTCCTTTCACCGTCGGGAATGCTGTCATTTGCGATAGCGTTACCCCCGAGACCGCTCCGGAGCTGTTCCATATGCTGGACGACATGATTGAAACCCTCATGAAGTGACAAGATGTCCGAAATCAACCTGCAAAAATATATGAGCGACGCTATCCGTCGCATTATGGCGAAAGCCTACCGCAACGTGCTTGGCAACCCACTGCAGGCCAAGACCGTCTGGCGGCTGCAACAGGCATTCCTCAAGTCGGAGAAACGCCGTGGGACTGTGAAAGAAAAAGAAGGTGTGGAGGTGCCGCCCTTCCTCATATGTTCGATAGCCACTACCTGCAACCTGCACTGCAAAGGCTGCTACGCACGAGCCAACGGAATCGCTGCCGATGGCGAAGAGGAACAGAAGCCGACGCTCAGCCCTGACCAATGGAAAACCATCTTCGAGGAGGCTGCCTCATTAGGCATCAACTTCGCTCTACTGGCTGGAGGAGAGCCTATGATGCGCAGGGACATCCTGGAACGTGTGGCCGAGGTTCAAGATATGATTTTCCCCATCTTCACCAACGGCACCCTTATCGGACCGTCGTATATCGAGTTTCTAAAGCGGCACTTGAACATGATTCCCGTCATCAGCATCGAGGGCATGGAACACTCAACCGACGAGCGACGCGGCAAGGGCATGTACAAGAGAGCCATGCTCTCGGTAGAGATGCTGCACAAAGAGAACCTCTTCTTCGGTACTAGCATCACCGTCACCACAGAGAATTTCGACTTGGTCACCTCCGATGCCTTTGTCGACAACCTGCGCTCGTTGGGGTGCAAACTGATTATCTATGTCGAGTATGTGCCCACAGAGCCGGGTACCGAGTATCTTGCCTTTGGAGAGGCCGACTTGGAGAAGATGGAGGCGGTGCAAAAACACCAGCGCGAACGCTACCAGGATATCATCATCATCTCCTTTCCCGGCGATGAGCAGCACATGGGTGGATGTCTGGCGGCAGGCAGGGGATTTTTCCACATCGGTCCCGACGGCAGCGCCGAGCCTTGTCCCTTCTCCCCGTTCAGCGACAGCAATGTCACCCAACTGGGTGTCAAGGGCGCCTTGTCGTCACCGTTGTTCCGCAAACTGCGCGACGTGCATCTGGTGGGTGGCGAGCACTCTGGTGGCTGCGCCTTGTATGAGCACCGCGAAGAAGTGGAAGCAATGGTTATTTCATCAAACAATATATAACATGAAAACAGCAATCCGATTCTACAGCAAGTTCGGCCATTCCAAACAGATGGCGGAGGCCATTGAGAACATCGTAGGCGCAAAAGCCGCCACCGTTGCTGAGCCTTTGAGCGAACCTGTCGATACGCTCTATCTCGGCGCGGGAGTCTTCCTCGGAAAGGTCAACGGTTCGGTCATGGACTTCATCGCAACGCTTACCCCCGACAAGGTCGGGGAGGTCGTCTGCTTCGGTTCGTGCGCCATCATCAACTCTCCCGTGCCGCAGATGCGCAAAGCCTTGGAGGCTCGCGGCATCACGGTCAGCACCAAGGAGTTCACCTGCAAAGGCTCCATGGGTCCCATCCACAGCGGCCACCCCGACGCACAAGACATCGAAGCCTTCAAACAATTTATTCAATCGACCACTAAACAATAAAAAAATCCGCAACCGTTGAGGGGTATTTTTATGTTAAATCAATTAAGAAAACGTAATTGCATTGTAATTCACCGTTCACCATTCACCGTTAAATAGAAAAAGTGCTCTTTTGGAGCGCTTCCTTGCATGTTACCAAGCAATTTCAAGAAAATTATGTAAATTTGCACCGAAAAAAAAACAAAGAATTATGGCAACAATTTATGATTACAAGGCCGTGGCAAGCAACGGCAACGAGATTGACTTCCGTCAGTTCGAAGGCAAGCTCCTCCTCATCGTCAACACCGCCAGCAAGTGCGGTTTCACACCTCAGTTCGACGGATTGGAGGCACTAAACGAGAAATACCGTGACCGCGGATTGGTCATCGTCGGCTTCCCCTGCAACCAGTTCAAGGAACAGGACCCCGGCAGCGACAGCGAGATACAGGAGTTCTGCCGTCTCAACTACGGTGTCACCTTCCAGATAATGAAGAAAATCGACGTCAACGGCGCCGACGAACACCCCATCTTCACCTGGCTCAAAGAGCAGGCTCCCTCCGAGGAGTACAAAGGGCTGAAAGCCAAGGCTACCCACACTATGCTCAAGGGTATCAGCACCACCGCCAAGAAGGAGAGCGACATCCTGTGGAACTTCACCAAATTCCTCATCGCCAAAGACGGCACCACGGTGAAACGCTTCGCCCCCACCACAGAACCCAAAGACTTCGAGCAGGAAATCGAAGCAATGTTATAATCCCTAAACAAATCACTGTTGTGAAACGTATCTCATTGATTATCGCCGCTTGCTGCCTGATGCTGGGTGCATGCGGGCAAAATGCGAATAATAACGCAGTAACACAAACAACCAATAACGCAATGAAAAAAACACTGGTAGTATACTTCTCGGCCACGGGAACCACCATGGCCGCAGCAGAGAAACTCGCCAAGGAGCACAATGCCGACCTTTATGAAATCGCCCCCGAGCAGCCTTATAGCGCCGCCGATCTCGATTGGCGCGACAAAAACTCTCGCTCAACCATCGAGATGAAGGACAAGTCGTCTCGTCCCGCCATCAAAGGCCGTTGCGAGAACATCGCTGACTACGACACCGTATGGATTGGCTTCCCCATCTGGTGGTATACCGCACCCACTATCGTCAACACTTTCATCGAGGCTCACGACCTGAGTGGTAAGGTGCTCAACGTCTTCGCCACCAGCGGCGGTAGCGATGTGAAAGATTCCTACAATGACTTGAAGAAAGCCTATCCTCAGTACAGCTGGGGCGAAAGCTGGCTGATGAACTGAGGAGGACGAAGTCGACTGAAGAATGTGAATGGGAGCAGCCGCAGGGCTGCTCCTTTTTTCGAGTAATCGGGTGACAAAGCGCGTGCCAATGGCGACGAAGAGGGGTGGTGTGGATAATTTTTATCATTATGTTGCGTGTATTTGCAGAATTATTTGTATCTTTGCATTTTAAAAAAATGAATAATAATAAGTAATTAATTAATAATAAACATTTTAATCAAGATGACAAAGTACGTTTACACGTTTGGTGGCAAGACTGCCGAAGGAAAAGCTGACATGAAGAACCTCCTTGGCGGCAAGGGCGCCAACCTTGCTGAGATGTGCCTCTTGGGGCTGCCGGTGCCTGCTGGTCTGACCATCACCACCGAGTGCTGCACGGCCTACTACGACAACAACTGCCAGTTGCCGGGCGGTCTTATGGAAGAGGTGTGGAAAGGTGTGGAGAATATTGAGAAGATTATGGGTATGAAGTATGACGATGCCGAGAATCCTCTGCTCGTCAGTTGCCGTTCCGGTGCCCGTTCCTCTATGCCCGGTATGATGGATACCGTTCTCAATATCGGTCTCAGCAGCAAGACTATTCCCGGTATGTTGAAGAAGACCAACAATCCCCGTTTCGTGTATGACTCGTACCGTCGTCTGATTATGATGTATGCCGACGTGGTGATGGAGAAGAGCGAGGGTATCGAGCCCGCCGACGGTAAGGGTATCCGCAAACAGCTCGACGATATGCTCGACGAGTATAAGGCTGTGAAGGGTTACAAGAGCGACACGGAGCTTACCGCGGAGGATCTCCAGAAGTTGGCCGATGCTTTCAAGGTGCGTGTGAAAGAGGTGCTCGGTACCGAATTCCCCGACGATGCCCGTGCCCAGATGGAAGGTGGCATCAAGGCTGTGTTCAAGAGCTGGAACGGTAAGAAGGCCGTTGCCTACCGTAAGATTGAGGGTATTCCCGACGATTGGGGTACCGCTGTCAACGTGCAGGCTATGGTGTTCGGCAATATGGGTGACACTTCCGCTACCGGTGTGGCTTTCACCCGCAACCCTGCCACAGGTGACAACCAGTTCTACGGTGAGTGGCTTATCAATGCCCAGGGTGAGGATGTGGTGGCCGGTATCCGTACCCCCAACCCCCTGAACGACGACACCAAGAACGAGAAGAACAAGGAGATGCCCTCGATGCAGGAGCTGATGCCTGAGACTTATAAGGAGCTCTGTGAGATTCGTCAGATTCTCGAGAAGAACTACCACGATATGCTCGATATCGAGTTTACCATCCAGGATGGCAAGCTGTATATGCTGCAGTGCCGCGTGGGTAAGCGTACGGGTGTTGCCGCCCTCACCATGGCTATGGACATGATGAAGGAGGGGCTTATCGACGACAGTGAGGTGGTGATGCGCATATCGCCCGCCCAGCTGGACGAGTTGCTGCACCCCATCCTCGACGCTGCCGACGAGAAGAAGCACACGGTGTTGGCCAAGGGTCTGCCCGCCGGTCCCGGCGGTGCCGTGGGTGTCATTGCTCTCACCAGCGAGAAGGCCAAGGAGTATCACGCTGCCGGCATTAAGAATATCCTTGTCCGTGAGGAGACCAATCCCGAGGATGTGGAGGGTATGCGTGCCGCTGACGGTATTCTCACCGCCCGTGGCGGTATGACCTCCCACGCCGCCCTTGTGGCCCGTGGCTGGGGCAAGTGCTGCGTGGTGGGATGCGACGCGGTGAAGATCAGCCTGGAGCAGGCTTCTGTGTCGACCGACAACTTCGGCAAGAAGAGAGTCAATGTTCAGGAGGACAACACTGTCATCATCGGTGGCAAGGTGTTCCACGAAGGTGACCTGCTGTCGCTGAACGGCTCCAAGGGCTATGTCTACGACGAGGAGGTGAAGATGATTGATGCTACGGAGAATCCGTTGTTCCAGCAGTTTATGAAGCTGGTTGACAAGCACCGCAAGATGGGTGTCCGCACCAATGCCGACAATCCCGCCGACGCCCAGCGCGCCATCGATTTCGGTGCCGAAGGCATCGGACTGTTCCGTATCGAGCATATGTTCTACGGAGAGAATAGCGAGGTGCCGCTGGAGAAGTTGCGCAATATGATTCTTGCCGACACTTTGGAGGCTCGCGTTGCCGCGTTGGCCGAGTTGGAGCCTTATATGAGGGAGAGCGCCAAGGGTACGCTGAAGGTGATGGATGGCAAGCCTCTGACCTTCCGTCTGATGGATCCCCCGCTGCACGAGTTTGTTCCTCAGACCGAGGAGAAGCAGCGCGAGGTGGCCAAGGCCCGTGGCATCGAGTTTGAGAAGTTGCACGCTCGCATTGAGAGTATGCACGAGGTGAACCCGATGATGGGTTTGCGTGGTGTGCGACTGGGTATCATCTATCCGGAAATCACGGAGATGCAGTTCCGTGCCCTGTTCAGTGCCACCTGTGAGCTTTTGAAGGAGGGCAAGCACCCGATGCTGGAGATTATGGTTCCGCTGACCATCAACGCTGCGGAGCTGAAGCACCAGAAGGCGCTTGCGGACCGTGTGAAGGAGGAGGTGGAGAAGAAGTACGGTTTGAAGTTCGAGTATAAGTTTGGCACGATGATTGAGATTCCGCGTGCCGCGTTGGTTGCCAACCAGATTGCGGAGGTGGCGGAGTTCTTCAGCTTCGGCACGAATGACCTGACCCAGATGACCTTCGGCTTCAGCCGCGACGACGTGAACGCCATTGTGAAGACTTATGTGGACGAGAAGATTATCCCTGCCGACCCGTTCAATAACTTCGACCGCGAGTGCGTGGGTGAGTTGGTGAAGATTGGTATCGAGCGAGGCCGTTCGACGCGTAGTGCCTTGAAGTGCGGAGTCTGCGGAGAGCACGGAGGAGATCCCACTGCCGCCGAGTTCTTCTACAAGGCCGGCATGAACTATGTGAGCTGCTCGCCGTTCCGTGTGCCGGTGGCCCGACTTGCCGCCGCCCAGGCCGCCATCAAAGAGGCCAGGGGGAATGCTTGAATGCTTGAATGCGTGATTGCTTGAGTGGCTGGGGTGGCTAATGGGCTGCCGTAGCGCTCAAGCAATCAGGCAATAATAGAGATAGAGAATGGCAGAACACGACATTCGCTCGATGATTGTGATGAAATCGACATTGAGTCGGATGCCGTTGTATTATACCTATTTGTGCAGCCTTCAGAAGGAGGGGACGCAGTATGTGTCGTCGGCGCGGATAGCGCAGGGACTGAACATGAATCCGGTGTTGGTGAGGAAAGACTTGGCCTGTCTGAGCAGTGTATCGGGCCGGCCGAGGGTGGGATTTGAAGTGGACACACTTTTGAAGGAGTTAGAAGAATACCTTGGGTATAACAACACCGACCAGGCGATACTGGTCGGTGTTGGGTCCCTGGGGAGACTGATACTGAGCAACAAGGAGTTTGACACGTTGGGGATGCACATACCGGTGGGGTTCGACAAGGACCCGCACTTGGCAGGACTGCAGGTGGAGGGGAAGTATATACTGCCGATGAACAAGATGGAGAGCTATGTGAGGCGGACGGGGATAAGGATTGGAATCATCACGGTGCCGGCAGGGGAGGCGCAGGGGGTGTGCGACCAGATGGTAAGATGCGGGATAAGAGCGATATGGAATTTTGCATTCACGCTGCTGAATGTGCCGCCGACGGTGCTGGTGAAGAACGAGAACCTGCCAATGTCGTTGGCGCTGCTGTCGCACCAATTGGAAAAGAACCAGAGAAAGAAATAAATTTTTTTTGCAAAAATATTGATACTTTTTTATCGAATAAAAAATATTTTGTATATTTGCAGTGTGGTTTTGGAAGGGAAGATGATGATGATTAGTTGTGTTTCAGGTATTTGTGCGAAAATGATGGTTGGATAATCCCGACAAAACTGGATAAGAAAGCTGAAAAATGAACTGGAAACAACTATATGAGAGTCGATCGGTAGATGCGAGTGAAGCCATCAAAGTGATAAAAGATGGCGACCATGTGGTATTTTCCGATGGTGCCGCCATTCCGCAGCATATTGCCTGCACACTTGCTCAGCATAGGAATGAATATAATAATGTATACATATATCACATGCTGGCTTTGGGTAACAAAGATTATCTTCTGCCCGAGTGCTACGGACACTTCCGTCATCAGACGAATTTCGTCTGCTGCAATTCCCGGCAGGCAATCCTTGACCATCAGGCCGATTATGCTCCTTTGTATTTCAAAGATGTACCCGAGATGTTGGGTAACGCTTTCCCAGTGGACGTAGCGGTGATTTCGTTGTCGCACCCCAATGAGGAGGGTTACTGCAGTTTCGGCGTTTCCTGTGATTATTCTGTTGCAGCGGCCCGTAAAGCCAAGATTGTCATTGCCGAAATCAATGAGAACACCCCCTTCACCTATGGTCCGGAAAATCGGATTCATGTGTCGGAGGTGGATTATTTCGTCCACTGCCGCTACGAACTCCCGGCCTATCCGCTGCCCCCCATCGGCGAGGTGGAGAAGGCTATCGGCAGGCACTGCGCAACACTTATCCACGATGGTGCCACCTTGCAGTTGGGCATCGGTGCCATTCCGGAAGCACTGCTGCTGTCGTTGACCGACAAGCACGATTTGGGAATCCACACCGAGATGTTCTCCGACGGGGTGGTCGACCTGATGAAAGCAGGCGTCATCACAAATGCGAGAAAGACGCTGCATCAGGGCAAAACCATCTCGACCTTTGTGGCGGGTACACGCAAACTTTATGACTACATAGACAATAACCCCGATGTGGAGCTCTATCCTGTCGACCATGTGAATGATCCGTGGGTGATTGGCAAGAACGACAATATGGTTTCCGTCAATTCCTGTATCGAGGTTGACCTCACGGGACAGGTGACCTCGGAGATGATAGGGGAGAAGCAGTACAGTGGCCCAGGAGGACAGGTGGACTTTGTTCGTGGAGCCATGCTGTCAAAGGGGGGTGTCTCCATTATTGCAGTGCCCTCGACAGCGAAGCATGGATCCCTTTCGCGTATCGTCCCTTATCTGAAGCCCGGTGCCGCTGTTACCACTTCGCGCAACGATGTTGATTATGTGGTTACTGAATACGGCGTGGCAAAGTTGAGAGGAATGAACTTGTTGCAACGTGCCGAGAACCTGATTGCGGTGGCCCATCCCAGCTTCCGAGAGGAACTGAAATCTGAATGTCTACGACGTTATGATTTTTTTTAATGAACAATTGCTAAAATTTTATCAAATATAGAAATAACATTTAGGGTTAATTATACTTTGTTTGGTGGCTGGGGGTATCCCCCAAAAGCAGATACTCCCTCCCTCCTTTTTTAAATTGAAAGTTATAATTGAAAACAAAATTAATATAAACGTTTATAGAATATGAAAAATCAAGAATTCCGCACCGAGAGTGACCTTCTGGGTCAGAAACAGGTTCCCGTCGAGGCTTTTTATGGTGTTCAAACCTCGCGTGCAATGGAAAACTTCCACATCAGTGGTCAGTTGCTCAACAACTACCCGAATTTCATCAAGGGTATGGCTATCACCAAGAAGGCCGCCGCTATGGCCAACGTCGAGGTGGGCATGATTTCTCCCGAGCAGGGCGAAGCCATCATCTGGGCCTGCGACCAGCTCATCGAGGGCAAGTACCACGACCAGTTCCCCATCGACATGATTCAGGGTGGTGCCGGTACCAGTACCAATATGGCTGCCAATGAGGTGATCGCCAACCTCGCCCTCGAGCGTATGGGTCACCAGAAGGGTGAGTATCAGTTCTGCTCCCCCAACGACGTGGTCAACGCCTCGCAGAGCACCAACGACGCCTACCCCTGCGCCATCCACATGGCTCTCGCCCTGGAGCACCTCGCCTTCATGCCCCATCTGGAGCAGATTATTGCCGCCCTCGACAAAAAGAGTGAGGAGTTTAAACATGTCATCAAGATGGGCCGCACCCAACTGCAGGACGCCGTTCCCATGACCCTCGGCCAGACCTTCGGCGCCTTCGCCGACTCGCTGCGCGGCGAGTACAAGAACCTCCGTGCCACGGCCGACGAGTTCCTCATCGTCAACATGGGTGCCACCGCCATCGGCACCGGCATCTGCTCCAAGCCCGGCTACAGCGAGGCCTGCATCAAGGCTCTGCGTAAAATCACCGGCTGGAACATCACCTTGGCCGACAACCTCATCGAGGCTACCAGCGCCACCACCTGCATGATTGCCTACAGCGCCGCCATGAAACGCCTGGCCATCAAGACCAACAAGATCTGCAACGACCTGCGCCTCCTTTCCAGCGGTCCCCGCTGCGGACTCAACGAGATTCACCTGCCCGAGCGCCAGCCCGGTTCGAGCATTATGCCCGGCAAGGTGAACCCCGTCATCCCCGAGGTGATGAACCAGGTGTGCTACCGCATCATAGGCAACGACATGACCATCAGCATGGCCAGCGACAACGGTCAGCTGGAACTCAATGTGATGGAGCCGGTCATCGCCTACACGCTGTTCGAGAGCATCCACCTGCTGGAGAGCGGCTACGACACGTTGCGCCGCTACTGCATCGACGGCATCCGCGCCAACGAGGAGCGCTGCCGCCAGCTGGTGGAGCACAGCATCGGCATCGTCACCATGCTCAACCCCATTATCGGTTACAAACAGAGCACCAAGATTGCCAAAGAGGCCGCGGAAACGGGCCGCGGCGTCTACGAGCTGGTGCTCGAGCACAAACTGCTCTCCAAAGAGCAGCTCGACGAGATACTGAAGCCGGAGAATATGCTCCAACCTGTGGAACTTAAGATATGATTGAAACCATTAAGATAAAGAAAGGCCTCGATATTCCGCTGGGCGGCGCCGCCGAGCGGAATATCGTCGACGCCCGTAGCATCGAACGCTACGCCGTGCGGCCGTCCGATGTGGTGGGTTTCACCCCGCGACTGCGGGTCGCCGAGGGCGACCACGTGGCGGTCGGGCAGCCCCTGGTAGAAGACAAGCACGACCCGCGCCTCGTCCTTCCCTCGCCCGTCGACGGCACCGTCGCGGCCATCGTCCGCGGCGAAAAGCGGAAACTGTTGGAAGTGGTGGTCGAAAAGAACCGGAATACTCTGAATACTCAGAATAGTCCGAACCATCAAATCACGTCCGAGGCACCCGTCTGGTGGATGCTGCGCGAGCGTCCCTTCGGCACCATCGCCAACCCCGACCATAAGCCCAAGGGCATCTACGTCAGCATGAGAGACACCAACCCGCTGGCACCCGATATCGACATTGCGCTGAAAGGGCGCTAGCACGAGTTCGCGGCTGGCGTCGAGGCGTTGTCGGCTTTTGCCAAAGTGCACTGCGTGAAGGCCGAAGGCCCCCACCCTGCCGGCAATATCGGCACCATAGTGGCTGCCATCGACCCCATCAACAAGGGCGAGTACGTATGGAGCGTGAACGCACAGGATGTAGCCAACATCGGTCGCTGGGTAACCTCGGGCGAGTATCGTCCCGAACGCGTCATCGCCGTCGGTGGTCCCACCGCCAAGGCACCCCATTACTACCGCCTCATCGTAGGTGCATGCATAACGACCATCAGCGACACCCAACTTATCGACCCTAACTATCCTTTGCTTAACACGGAACAATCAACCCCAAACACCCGTATCATCTCCGGCAGTGCCCTCTCTGGCACACAGATTACTCCGGACGGTTACCTCGGGATGTACGACCAGCAAATGACCTTCCTCGAGGAAGGGGACCACTACGACTTCATGGGATGGCTGATGCCCGGGCTCAAAAAGTTCAGTTTCAGCAAGACTTTCCTCAGCGGACTAGTAGAGCCATTCCTGTCTTTAAGGTCTTTAGAGTCCTTAAGGTCCTTAACGCCCAGCTACACATTCAACACAAATGTCCACGGCTCGGTGCGTCCCTTCCTATTTACGGGTTCGTTTGAGCGGGTGTTCCCGTTCGACATCTATCCGCTGCAACTCATCAAGGCCTGCATCGTGGGCGACGTGGAGTTGCAGGAAAAGCTTGGTATCTATGAGGTAGAGCCCGAGGACTTCGCCCTGTGCGAGTTCATTGATCCCTCGAAAACCGAGATACAGACCATCATACGCGAGGCGCTTGAAGTCCTCAGAAAGGAGGCTATCGCATGAAACTGAATAAATCAAATGGTTCTCGGCAGAGCCGAGACCATATGAAATGGCTTTCAGACTGGTTCGAGAAGATTGAACCCAAGGGTAAGTGGGCATGGCTTGGAAGCACTTACGAGGCTTTCCACACCTTCGCCTTCACACCTAAGACCGTCACCAAAAGTGGGTCGCACATACGCGACGCGGTGGACATGAAGCGCTCCATCATTATTGTGGTGATTGCCCTCATTCCCGCCTTGCTCTTCGGCATGTGGAACATCGGATATCAACACTACACCAACTGCTACCCACTACCCACTATCCACTACCCATTAATCACTTATTGGTGGTTCGGCTTCCTGCGCATGCTGCCACTTATCGTGGTGAGCTACGCCGTGGGCTTGTTTATAGAGTTTGCCTTTGCCCAATACCGCCACCATGAGGTGAACGAGGGCTATCTGGCCACAGGCCTGCTGATACCGATGATTGTGCCCGTCACCACCCCACTTTGGCAGGTGGCGCTGGCCGTGGCCTTTGCCGTCATCATCGGCAAGGAGGTCTTCGGAGGCAGCGGTATGAATTTTCTCAACCCCGCCCTCGTGGCACGCGCCTTCCTCTTCTTCGCCTACCCGACACATATGAGTGGTGACAAGGTGTGGATTGCCAACGACCTGTGGGGTTCCGACGCCATCGCCGGTGCCACGCCTATGGGCGAGTTGGCCGCAGGCATGCGTCCATCGGCTTCGGCGCTGGATATGCTTACCGGAACCATCCCTGGCTCCACTTGCGAAACAAGCGTCATAGCCATAGCCCTCGGCGCCATCCTGTTGCTCTTCACGGGCATCGCCTCCTGGCGCATCATGTTGAGTGTCTTCCTCGGCGGCGGCCTGATAGGTTTATTCTTCAATCTAATTTCAACTTTCAACTTTCAACTTTCAACTTACCTACAACTGCCGTTCTACTACCACTTCCTGATGGGCGGCTTCGCCTTCGGCGCGGTCTTCATGGCCACCGACCCCGTCACCGCCGCACAGACCAACACCGGCAAGTGGATCTACGGCCTGCTGATAGGCGCCTTCGCCGTGCTGCTGCGCGTCTGCAACCCCGCCTACCCCGAGGGCATGATGCTCAGCATCCTCTTCATGAACTGCATGGCCCCGCTGATTGACCATTGCGTCGTCAGCCGAAACATCAAGATGAGAGAAAGGAGGATCGTGAAATGAAGAAGAACTTTAGCAACACCTATATCTTCATCTACTCGGCCGTGCTCGTCGTGGTGGCGGCGTTGATACTCACCGTGGTGAGCGTCAGCCTCAAGCCACTGCAGACCAAGAACCAGCAGGCCGAGACCAAGCAGATGATACTGAAGACTATCGGTGTGGAGGCTACACGCGACAACGCCGCGGAGCTCTACGCCAAGCATATCACCGAGGCCGACGGATACTACACCTTCGCCGACGGCATTGTCATCCCGCTCCACGGCACCGGTCTGTGGGGTCCCATCTGGGGCTACCTAGCGCTTGACAGCACCAGCACCGTGATAGGCGCCGTCTTCGACCACAAGGGCGAGACCCCCGGCCTCGGCGGCGAAATTGCCACCGACAAGTTCGCCCAGCGCTTCATCGGCAAAAAGATGGACACACAAGCCATCCACCTGGCCAAGAACGCCGATAAAGGAAACCCCTACGAGGTCGACGCCATAAGTGGTGGCACCATGACCAGCAACGGCGTGACAGCCATGCTTCAGAAAGCCTATGAGGACTATAGCAAGATGAGAAAGGAGGCTACCGAATGAAGAACTTTGACCTTATCAAACTGCCTTTCAGCAAGAACAACCCCATCCTGGTACAGGTGCTGGGCGTCTGCTCCTGTCTGGCGGTGACGGCGCAGCTCAAGCCCGCCGTGGTGATGGCCCTCAGCGTCACCGTGGTGGTGGTGCTGGCCAACGTTATCATCTCGCTGCTGCGCAACACCATCCCGCCGCGCATCCGCATCATCGTGCAGCTCGTCGTCGTCTCCACCCTCGTGGTGCTCGTCGATCAGGTGCTGAAAGCTTACGTCTACGACGTGAGCAAGCAGCTTTCCGTCTTCGTGGGCCTCATCATCACCAACTGCATCGTCATGGGCCGCCTCGAGGCTTTCGCCATGGTGCAGAAGCCTTGGGCGAGCTTCCTCGACGGACT
>JAEEGK010013082.1_pt1 | contig 18761 bp, 15 predicted proteins | sample 8958771 | NCBI WGS metagenome assembly JAEEGK01 (sample SAMN16246547, study PRJNA631951) | gut metagenome | biome: gut microbiome; feature: rumen; material: SC-attached | host: Bos | place: Iran: Karaj | collected 2018-10
TGCATTATTGACGTATTTGTATGAAAACCACGGCATTATGGCGTTGATAAATACATCCTTCAACGCACAAGGCGAACCGATTGTGCATACAAAAAACGATGCGTTACAAAGTGCAAAACGGATGAATTTGGATGCGATTATTTATAACGAAAAAATAATAATTAATAATTAAAATTGCATACAGCCGAATGGCAATTATGAATTATGAATTATGAATTAAAAAAAATGAAAACATTTAAACACAAACTCAAATTCCACACACCGGGTCTTGCTCCCGTGGAAGATGAAACAGGTTGGTATCATATTGATACTGAGGAAAATCCGATTTATTCGCAGCGTTACAGTCGTGCATTTGGCTATTACGACGGATTGGCGGCGGTTACGGATTTTGATGGCAATTGTTATCATATTGATACTCAGGGCAAACGTGTTTATTTAGAGAATTATGCATTTTGCGGAAATTATCAGGAAATGAAATGCGTAGTGCGTGATTTTGATGGCAAATATTTTCATATCGATATCAATGGAAAACGTTTGTATTCAGATAATTACCGTTATGTTGGAGATTTCAAGTACGGTTATGCCTGCGTAAAACAGCCCGAATCTGGAATGTTTATGCACATCGATGGCAAGGGCAACGCATTGAACGGCAAACGATTCATTGACCTTGGTGTTTTTCACAAAGGATTTGCCACGGCAAAAGATACAAACGGTTGGTATCATATTGATATTCAGGGTAATGAAGTTTACAAACAGCGTTATCAAATTGTAGAGCCATTTTACAATGGATTTGCATTGGTAACGGATTTTGACGGCAACAAATTGATAATCAACGAAAAGGGAGAAAAAGTATTATGTGTATGATAGAAAAAAAAATACTGATTACAGGCGGAATTGGTTTCATTGGTCGTACATTGTTGGAGGCATTAACAATACAAAACATCGGTGCAAAATTGTATGCAATCGACATCAAAGATATGCCCAAAGACGCGGATTTACTGAGGCACAATGTTGATTTTCAACGACTTGACATCCGCGATAAAATTGCAGTCAAAAATTATATAAAAAACAAAAATTTTGACGGCATTGTTCATCTTGCAGCCGTGAGCCGGGTCGTTGACGCCGAAAAAGACAAGCAAAATTGTATCGAAACCAACTACAAAGGCACAAAATATATCGCTGAAGCCGCCGCCGAAAATCCTGATTGTTGGATGATTTTTGGCAGTAGTCGGGAGGTTTATGGAGAACAAAATGTTTTGCCAGTAGCCGAAAATGCCGAACTCCTGCCGATGAACATTTATGGTTTTTACAAACTTGAAGGCGAGCGGATTGTAAAATCGACGGTGAAAAGAAATTGCATTTTGCGATTTTCAAATGTTTATGGCAACGATTACGATATACCCACGCGGGTGATTCCGGCGTTTGTACGCACCGCAATGAGCGGCGGCGAAATCACGCTCGAAGGCGGCTCGCAGGTCATCGACTTCACGCATATCAACGACACTGTACAGGCAATCATCAAATGTATGCAAATGCTTGATTCTAAACGTTTTGAATCGGAAACAATACACGTACTGCCCGGCGTCGCCAACAAGATTACAGACATAATCGACATCCTACGCGAAATGGGATTAAGATTTTCGGTAAAGGTGAATCCGCCGCGCAATTATGATGTGCAACGTTTTGTTGGCGACCCATCACATCTGCGGGAAACGCTTGGCAATGTGGCAGTTACCGATTTGCGAACAGGAATTAAGAAACTATTGGAAATATATCAACGCTCGTCCCACGATTGAGGCTTTGGCCGGCCCGTCAATTTTGGATGGTAATTGATATTTTTCTTTAAAAAGATAGCGCATTCCAAAAAATGTGCTATCTTTGCAGCGTAATCCCGCGCAAAATGGGATCGACGAATACATATTGGAAATAAAGACGTTACTTAACGTTTTGTCTTGACTAATTGGAATTTGGCCGTTTCGATAGTATCCTTCAAGAGCAAAACAACGGGGAATGTCTGCGTATTATGTTCACAATGATGCGCCATACTTGTATTGTATGGTGTGGCGTGTGTTTGAGTATAATCGTGGGCTTTTTGGCGTTGTTCGTTTCAGAAGGATGGGCCGGCCAAAGCCTCAATTAGTGGGACGAGCGACAAAGTAAAATCCCACGTTTTTGTTTTTTATATGGCAACTAATCACAACTTATACAACAACCTTTCTGATTCGGGATTTGCGGAAAAACAATTTCAACAATTATGAAAAAAAGATTCTTTTCAGCCGTAGCACTCGCGCTGACAATGGTCGCTTTCAGTTCTTGCTATTCCACAAAGACATACGTGGGTGAATATCAAGAGATTTCGCACAACGGCAATGCCGACACCTACACGTATGCCAAGGGCAAGCAACTCTACCTCCTCGGCGGTCTCATTCCGCTTGGTCACACACGTGTCTCCACCCCCAAGGATGGCAACTGCGAAGTAATCACCAAACACACATTCCTCGACCTCTTGATTTCGAGTATCACCTTCGAAATCCTCACAATGCAGACTGTCAAGGTGAACGCTGTAACAACAGAAAACAAGTAATCCCACCAATCACCCCACTGAAATAAAAAAGTTGACTTCCGACCAGTGTCGAAAGTCAACTTTTCATTTTTTTACTTCACCAATTTGATTTCTACGCGACGGTTTTTCTGGCGTTTATCTTCGGTGGTGTTGGGGGCGATAGGCTCGGTGTCGCCACGGCTTTCGGTGGTGATTTGGGCGGGAGATACGCCACGATTTACGAGTTCCTGCTTGACGGATTCGGCGCGTTTTGCTCCAAGGCGTCTATTGACCTCCACCGTGCCAATGTTGCAAGTATGACCAGTAAGAAGGATTTTTTGCGACTTATCATCGTTCCACGCCGAAGCCACATCGTCGAGAATGGAACGCATAGAAGGCGCAATGGTGCAGGAATTGAACGGCATCTGAATCGGCGGCAGATTGGCAAGCAACTTTTCAAGTCGGCTCTCCTGTGGACGCGATGGCTCGACAGTAGGTTGCACATCTGCAATAGACGGCTGTTCGGGTTCTGTGGGCTGTTCGGATTCCGTGGGTTGCTCAGGCTCAGACGGTTGCTCGGGTTCTTGCTGCTGTTCGGGTTCGTTTTGTACTATCAATTGTTCGGGTTCGGTGGGCTTGATGGGTTCTTCCTCGATTTCGGGTTCTTTTTCCTTGCCGCCAATACGTACTCGCAGACCTACCGCGCCGCCCAAGTTGACCGAAGAAACCTTGCCCGCCAAATCGCTCTGCGTAATGCCCTTGTATTCAGCAGTTTCAAAATTGAAAACCTTGCCAGATGCATTGTCCTTTTGGTCGGCAAAACGGTATGCGCCGTAGATGCCAAATACGAGTTCCACGCGGCGAGATTCGCCCAAGGCATAGCACAGCTGAATCTGTGCGCCCGTGCCGAAAAGCGATTTTTTGAGCTTCATACCGCCCGAAAAATCCGCCACTGAATACACGCCGTGCTCCATGTCGTCAAGCCCTGAATAATCCAGATTGTAATCCGGGAAATACTTGCCGACCGAGATGTCGCCGCTTTTGGTCTTGTATTTTTGCGACAATACCGCCGTGTAGAATCCATTGACACCTACCAACAATCTCAACCTCTCCGAAAGCATCGTCTGGTAATAAAGGCTGAGCGGAATGTCGGCAACGTGCATATTGTCAACCTCCTTCAAATTGTTGTAGGTAACATTGGACGTGAAATTGAGTCCGTTTTCATTGTCGGTGAGGTTGGGCGTGCTCTCGGCAAAGGCTAATTTGCCGGAGGTCGTGAGCGTATTGAAATCAGCACCCAAGCCTACGCCAAAATGCTCCGAAAACATCCACTGCCAGCCCAATCCGCCCCTGAAACCAAAACCGGCGGTCTTGTCGCCATTGTTGCCGAGGGTGTATTGGATGTCGTGCCTGCCACCGCCAAGGTTGGCACTGAAATAATGCCCTTTCTGCGCGTAAGCAACCGTTGAAATAGTTGTTATTATAAAAAACAAAATAATTACTCTTTTCATTTTACGATGATTTTAAAGCCAGTTTTTACTCCGTTGACTAACAAGACGCCAGTGTAGTTGCCGCTCGACAGCGACAATTGGTTGTATTCCTGAGCGTCGGATATTGTAGCGACAATGCCGCCCATATCGTTGAAGATGTGGATTTCGTAATTGCCGTCAATATCAAAATTCTCAATCCTTACCGTCAATTGCCGGTGGGCTTTCGCAGGATTGGGATAGACATTGACGGCTGACGACTTTTTGGACGACACGGCCTTGGCTGGCTCATACGGACACGATTCGTAACGTCCATAGCCCGCCATATCCGCCCAGACGGTGTAACTTCCTTTGAGTCCAGTGGTTAGGTGCAGGTACTGATTATTCTCGCCAGCAATGTCGCCGCCATTGCTCCATTGGTACGACGAAAAGAGTTGCTGAGAATTGTCGGCGCACAACGTATTGTAATACAATTGCTTGATGACTCCAAAAATCCTGTTGATTTCAAATTCAAATGGATACTCTTCCGAATCTTTGCCGAGATTGTCGGTGAAAATCACAACACCCTTGTACTTGCCCGGACGGAGCGACGTCGGCAACGAAAATACAAAATCACCTTCCGGCTCGCTAATCGCGCCCTTCTGCTGCGGGATTTCGCCGTCTTCAAACTTCAATGTGTAACTCCTGACATCGCCAAATACAATCAGGTACGAAAGGGTAGCCTTGCCGTTGCAAAAATCTGCGGCGTCGCAGATAATCTGCTCGTCGTCTGCCACAGGAATCTCCGATTGTGCTATGTAAGCCGTCACTGAGCCGACTTCCGACGAATTGTAATTGTTGTCGCCCTCCACATAATAATGCACAATGTAATCGCCGACATTGACAGCCTTGGGCAACGAAGGGGCGTATTCGAGTTCAAATATATTGTACATCAATGTGCCGCCGGCGGTGGAGCCGGGCGTTATAAGTTCGTGAGGCTTGTTGTTGAATACAAGTCCCAGCACAGGCTCGGGCGGAGTTATCACGGGGTTGGCTTTTGCAATTGTAAACTGCGTCTTATTATCGGCAGGCATAGCATAATTGGGATTGCTCAACGCGCTTGCTGTGGCGGTGTAAGTGCCGGCGTTGGTCTGTGCGCCAGCGACAGTCACTGTACATTGGTCGCCATCCTTCATTCCACTGAGCGTGGCTGTTGGCACTTGCTTGCTGCCATTATATACAAAATTGGTCTCGCCCCATACTAATGTTACCGCTTCAAACGGCTTGATGGTGAGGTTTGCGCTTTTGAAAATGACGTTGTAATTGTCGCCCACGGTGAGAGTGCCCTGCATTATTGGGTAGGTGCCGACATTCTCCCCTTGTGCGCGGGTAAGGCTACCCGTCATCTGGTCGCCCTCCATCAATCCCTGCACCCTGTATGTAAATTCGGGGTCTGGGTCGCCGTATATTTTTGCCTTGGCATCGACGGTGATAGTCAAATCGCGCTTGCGTATGCTATACATAGCATTGCAATCGGCAATATAACCGCCCGCATTGTTAGACAAATCAGAGATGACGATTGTCTTGCTGCCAACATTGATAATGTCGTCGGGAAATTTCAATGTATATTCCGATGCTGGCAACTCTACGCCGCCCACACTGACTGTAACATCGGGTTTGAGTTCGCTGCCTGTGTACATCATTGACGACGGGGAAACGCCGACCGACACCTCGTCGTATTCTACTTGCAGCTCGTAATAGCCATTGACATCGTATGTAAAACTCCACGCCTTAGTCACCGGGTCTTGGCTCAGCTTACCGCCGCCCGCCGATACATTGTCAGGCACGCCGATTTTCTTATCATTGTCGAGCACCCCTATCATCCTCACCGACCTGCCGATGCCTCGCGGAGAATTGACAACGCTCACTTGCTCGGTCAAACAGTCAAACGACATACAATCTGCGCTGCTCTGATCCGTTGCCTTACTTGTCCAATAGCTGCCCTTGGCTCCATTGTAATAATCGACATAACGATAAGAATTGCTGTCATCATATTTTGACTTCAACTGAGAAAGCGGCGTAAATTCCGCTCCCTTTTGAAACAACTCATTCCAAACACCAACTGGTACGGTGCAATACATATATTCACCAGACCTATCCCATATAATAGACGGATCGTCCAACAACTCGTTGTCATCCCACCAATCAGGAAACCACATCCAACCCTGCGTGCCGTTGATTGTGGCGATATACAAGCCTGCATACACAACAATCTTGTCCCTGAAAACTTGTCTTACCCACTCAAAGTAGTCGAGAGGGGAATACTTGACCGCCATTTCTTCGGTATCTTTACGGCTTCCAGCACCAGGCAGGAATACCGCGCCAGCTTGTTCCATCGTGTCCCAGTCGTAGGCGTCGAACTTGATGTTCCAATCGTCCGGCAGTACTACAAGGCCATTCACACCTTTGACACTGGCTGCAAAGCACTTGCCGTCGCGCACGCCTTTGCTGCCAAGCACTACATCAAATTCGTCGGAGGTAGGGAGACGCCAATCCTCGCCCATTGCAGTAATCGTATTCAAAATGCCGCTCTTAAACTTTGGAAGGTAATCCTTGTCGGATACGGAGCTGGTTTTCATAGGGTCAATGCCAGAAGTGCCATCGTCGAGCCACATTCCCCATCCAAAGAGGTCTATCCATTGCGGCGGGTCTTGTTTTTTGAGCCATTTTTCGTGGCCCACGCCCATATCGAGGGTAGCATCGGCATTTACATTAAAAGCCGTCTGCCACTGACGTTGAGCGAAACGGTATTTGCCATCGCCCTTGTTCGGATTCGGGGTGTATTGGAGGTTGCCCGGGCTGAAAAGGGCTTTCACCGGCTGATTGCTGGCGTCCACTCCAATTGTAAACGGATGGACTTGTTTGAGTTTGACGCTTTTGACACGGCGGCTGCCGCTGTAAATGAGTTGGATAGCCTGTCCGTCGTCCGACAATACGGCATCCCAGTAGTCGCCGGTAGTGACGCTCACGGTGCTCTGCGCCAATGCGGGCAACGCACACATTACCGACAAAACAATAACTAAAATTGAGGTTTTCATTGATTAAGAATTAAGTGTTTCATTTTATGTGTTTCATCGCTACGAAAGTACAAAGTATTAGTTTAAGATAAAATAGTTAAAATGTTAAATACTATTAAATTACAAGATAATAAAAATGAATGATTATACAAAAATATTGGAAAAAATTTCGGTCATAAATTTATAATAATTACATTCTAAAACAAAAAAAGCCGACTTCCAGCGTCGCCGTTAGGAAGTCAGCTTTTTTTGGGAGTTGCAATGCTTACCGCCTTACACCTCGTAATCCATACATACGCGGAGTTTTACTGCGGGGCGGACGGTGCCGGTGGCAACTGCAACGTGTGCGGGGTGAACAGCATAGCCCTTCAACGCTTCCTCGCTCTCCATCAATGTATCCAACATCACATCGGCATTGGACGAGGGCAACGGATTGGTATTGACCTTAATCTCCAACAATCCCGGAACCTTGCCTGCCAGACCTTCGAGACCCGACTTGATTGCAGCCTTAGCCGCCGACTTTTCTATTGCGGACAGTTCGTCTTTCAACTGCCATAAAATAACGTGCTTTACCATTTTGTGTATATTGTTTTTATCTTGTTAATAATTCTAACATTCTATCAAATCCAACCCTTGCTCCCTGTAAAACGGAAATTTCAAATCGCTTGATATTAATGGGATTTTTTCGGTGATTGCTTGGGAAATTATGATATGGTCAGACGGGTCGTAATGGTTGAGGGATTCGTTGAGAATGAGGCGAGAGTAAGTAAAGGCGACATCCTCACGTAGAGGGAGTATTTTGATGTCAAGGTCATCAACAACAGTGTGAAGGATGTCTTCTGCCGTTTTCCATTTCTTTGAACGAATTTTATTGTTGTTGAACAATACGACTAATTCCCGCAAAGTCTCAAAACTTGTGTAGAGGGTACAAGAATAGTCGTCCAACAACTCAGCAACATTTTTGTCCATGTCGTTGGCATTAAGCAATATTTCAAATACGACACAAGTGTCAAGCATCAATCGTTTCATTTTACAATCTCCTCTTGATGCATTGTTTGTGTAATTTGCCTGTTTCTCTTCCTGTAATAAGACAACTGCGCCCTCAATTCAGGGTCAAGGATTTCGATAAAACCCACGTGCGCCCTTGCCCAAGCCATCGTCTTAGAAACCTTTTTCTCAGGAGCGGCGGATTCTTCTGTTTCTGTTGTAGTCTCGACTGCAACTGCCGTTGTGTCAACAGCCTCGGGTGCGTCCATTGTATCAAATTCTTCCATAATAATCACCGTTTTAGATTTGATTTTACACTGCAAAGATAATGCAATGGAATGGAAAAGCAAAAATTTTTTTCCGCATTTACAAAAAAATCCTTACCTTTGCAATCCGAGCAAAAACTTATTTCGCAGCAAAACAATGTCAGAAGAAATCAACGAAGAGGAAAAGAATTTACCGCAGCCCGACAAGGGCGACAGCGACGACAGGATAGCGGGCGGCGTGCAAAACCACCTGCATTTGAAGTCAGTATCGGGCATGTACCGCAACTGGTTCATCGATTATGCGTCATACGTAATCCTTGAACGCGCCGTGCCGGAAATCGACGACGGTCTCAAACCCGTGCAGCGTCGTATTCTCCACGCAATGAAACGCCTCGATGACGGCCGCTACAACAAGGTAGCCAACATCGTGGGCTTCACTATGCAATACCACCCGCACGGCGACGCTTCCATCGGCGACGCATTGGTGCAACTCGGTCAAAAAGAGTTACTTATCGACACCCAAGGCAACTGGGGCAACATTCTCACCGGCGACTCCGCAGCCGCGCCGCGTTACATCGAAGCAAGGCTCAGCAAATTGGCGTTGGACGTTGTATTCAACCCCAAAACTACTCAGTGGAAACTTTCTTACGACGGACGCAACAAGGAGCCGATAACATTGCCGGTAAAATTTCCATTGCTTCTGGCGCAAGGCGTTGAGGGCATCGCGGTAGGATTGTCGTCAAAGATATTGCCACACAATTTCAACGAACTGATGGACGCCTCGATTGCGTACCTGAGGGGCGAGGAATTTGTGTTGTACCCCGACTTCTTGACCGGCGGCAGCATCGACGTTTCCAAATATCAGGACGGCGCAAGGGGCGGCAAACTGCGTGTCCGCGCAAAAATCGAGAAAGTCGATAAGCGTATGCTCGCCGTCACCGAACTTCCATACGGCACTACTACTGAGAGCCTTACGGAATCCATAAAAAGTGCGAGCGAGAAGGGCAAGATAAAAATCAAGCACATCGACGACAAGACGGCGGCTACGGTACGCATCGAAATCACCCTCAATCCCGACGTGTCGCCCGACGTAACAATCGACGCGCTCTACGCATTCACCGACTGCGAAATTTCGCTCTCGGCAAATTCGTGCGTCATTATGGACAACAAGCCGCACTTCCTCAGCACCACCGAAATCCTCAAACATTCGGTGGATCGCACAGTTGCGCTTCTGACCCAGGAACTCCAAATTTTGCTCAACGAACTGGCTGACAGTTGGCACGATGCGTCGCTCGAAAAAATCTTCATCGAAAACCACATCTACAACCTCATCGAAGACTGCGAAACTTGGGAGGCAATCGTGGAGACCATCGACACGGCGTTGGACCCCTTCAAGCACCTGTTGAAGAAGCCCGTCACAATCGACGACATCACGCACCTTACCGAACTGAAAATCAAGCGTATATCCAAGTACGACGCTTTCAAGGCGGATAATTACATCAAGAGTCTCGAAAAACAGATTGAGGAGGCGCAATACCGTCTCGACCACATCATCGACTATGCCGTGGAATATTACCAGGGCATCAAGGACAAATACGGCAAACTTTACCCGAGGCGCACCGAAATCAAGAGTTTCGACAATATCGTGGCGACCGAAGTAGCCGTTGCCAACGAGAAACTCTATGTAAACTGGCAGGAAGGCTTTGCGGGAATGGCGTTGAAGAAGGACGAATTTGTATGCAATTGCAGCAACTTGGACGAAGTGATTGTGTTCCACAAGACCGGCAAATACACGATTTCAAAGATTTCGGACAAGTTTTTCATTGGCAACGACGCCATCTATGTAAACGTCTTCCGCAAGAACGACGAGCGCACCATCTACAACGCCATCTACCGCGACGGCAAGACGGGCATCACATACGCCAAACGCTTTAATGTCAAGGGCATCACCCGCGACAAGGAGTACGACCTCACGCAAGGCACCGACCACACGGAGGTTACATATTTTTCGGCAAATGCCAACGGTGAGGCAGAGGTCGTGAAAATCCTCCTCAAACCCAAGGCAAAACTCAAAAAACGCTCGTGGGAGTTTGATTTTGGCACGTTGGCGGTGAAAAACCGCGCCGCAATGGGCAACATCATCACCAAATATCCCGTCCACAAAATCACCAAAATCACCAACGGTGTAAGCACTTTGGGCGGATTGAACATTTGGTTTGACACCTCAATTGGCAAACTCAACACAGACGGACACGGCGAATACATAGGCGAATTTTCGGGCGACGACAAAATTGTAACTATCCGTAAAACAGGACATTACCGCATCACCGGCTACGACCTCAGCACGCATTTTGACGACGACATTTTCCTGATTCGCAAGTTTGACCCTGAGGAGATTTATTCGTTGGCATATTACGACGACGACCTGTTGTTCTGTTACCTCAAACGTTTCAAGATGGAACTTTCCGACAAGGAGCAATACCTTCTCGGCGACAGCACCGACAGCCGTCTTTACGACGTCACCGCCGACCCGTACCCGTTGCTCCGCATCACCTTTGGCGGCAAAAACGAGGGCCGTCCCGAGGAAACCATCAACGCGGTAGAGTTCATCGGCGACAAGAGTTTCCGCGCCCGTGGCAAGCGCGTAAGCAATTACGAAGTTGCAACAATGAAATTTGAGCACAATCCCGACGCACCCGCCGAGCCCGAACCCACTGATTCAGAGGACAATCCCGAAGACTGGGAAGACCCGGAATTTGAGGTAGTCAGGGTGGATGAAGACGGACAGACGACGATGAATTTGATGTAAAACGATTAAATTCAGAACACTATGGGAATATATTTAAATCCATCGAACATATTGTTTGGAGAAACATTATCGGCAGATATTTATGTCGATAAAACGATGTTGCTCAGCGAATTGAACGAGTTTATCGACAAGGGCAACAAATATATTTGTGTCTCGCGTCCGCGACGGTTTGGCAAAACCATCGCGACAAATATGATGTGCGCCTACTATTCCAAAGGTTGCGATTCGAGAGAGATGTTCAAGGATTTGAAGATTTCCAAGGCTGACAATTACGAAAAATACCTCAACAAACTGAATTTCATAGCAATAGACGTAGCCAGCGAATATCAAAACGCTCCTGAAAGTGAAGGAATGCTTGAATTGCTGACAGAAAGATTACGCAAGGAATTTAAGGAACAATTTCCAAATGTAAAATTTGCTGACAACGCGACCTTGGCGAATTGCATTCAAGATGTTCACTCTGCCACAGGCGAACAATTTGTAATCATACTCGACGAATACGACTGTCTTGTGCGCGATCAATTTGGAACACATTTGTTTGGCGAGTATTTGAAATTTTTGAACGGATTGTTCAAAAGCAACACCCTGCGTCCGGCTATTGCGCTTGCATACATCACAGGAATTTTGCCCGTGGTGAGGGACAGAGTTCAGAGCAAACTCAACAATTTTGAGGAATATACAATTCTTAACGCATACAATCTCGCTGAATATGTGGGTTTTACTGACGAAGAAGTAAAACCGCTTTGTGAAAAATTCGGCGTTGATTTCCAAGAATGTAAACGCGAATATGACGGATACGCCCAAAATGGTTTTGAAATTTACAATCCCGAATCGGTAGTTAAATGTATGCAGACCAAAAGCATCGAAAGTTTTTGGAGCAAAACATCTACATATCAAGTAATTACCGACCGTCTGAAAGAAAATTACAAGGGCATAAAAGACGACGTTGTCCGTATGATTGCGGGCGAAAGCGTGAAGGTGGACACTGGTATGTACCTCAATACGATGACAGATTTTGTGGTAAAGGACGATGTATTGACCTACCTCATACATCTCGGATATTTGGCGTACAACAAGGACGACAAGACGTGCCGCATCCCCAACAAAGAGGTTGAAAAAGAATGGTTTAGGGCGGTTTCGATTTTGAAAAACTATTCTGTGACAGACAAGATTATCAAGTCGTCGGAAGAACTTCTGAACCAAACACTTATGAAAAACTGCCGCGCCGTGGAAAAAGCACTCGACAAGAGCCACATCCACGTTGCGTCCAACCGCAGTTATAACAACGAAGACGCCCTTATGTCGGCGATTTATCTGGCATATATCTACGCCAAAAACGAATACACTGTCATCAAGGAAATGACCACGGGCAAAGGTTTCGCCGACGTTGTTTTCATTCCGTTCTACCCTGGCAAACCCGCGATGATCATCGAACTAAAACGCAACGGTTCCACCGAAAGCGCATTGAACCAAATCAAAAATAAAGAATATTACGACTGTCTGGAGCATTACCACGGCAATCTCCTTTTCGTCGCCATCAACTACGACGAAAAAGACAAAAAACATCAATGCGAGATATTGGAGTTTAAGAAGGAATAAACAGTTGATTTTCTGTAATACACTGACTAACAACACGTTTTAACATTTATATATTTTTTCAATGATAATCAACGTATTATATAATTATTTTTTTAACTTTGCATCGAAGTATCATACTTAAAGGCTAAAACAATGAATACAATTTCAATAAATACGCAATTATACGAATTTGCAGAAAGTTACGCTATGGAAAACAATGTTTCCATAAGCAAACTTATTGAGGATTTTTTGTCTGGGCTTCTTAAAAAAAACAAGAAGAAATCAACAAAAAACCCGACGGGGAAATACGTTATGAAAGAATTGTCGGAACTTTCTCCAATCGTTCAACAACTCGCCGGAATTGCAAAATCCGACGACAACGATTTGGATGATTTGAATGGCGTGAAAGCAAAAGAAGAATATCTGGAAGAGAAATACAGAGTATGAAACGGGTATTTTTGGATACAAATATTATCATTGACTTTTTGGAACAGAGAGAACCATTTTTCAAAGCGGCAGCAAATGTCATTGATTTAGGAGCGAAGAAAAAGATTGAGTTATACACTTCATCTATTTCCTTGCTAAACTGCATCTATATCATACGCAAAAGAGTGGGCTATGCAAAAGCCGTGGAAAGCGTAAAACTCTTAATGCAAATACTTGACGTTTCTCCTGTAACAAAAACAGAATTTGAGTCGGCTCTCAACACAGAAACTACTGATATTGAGGATTTGACGCAATACCAATCTGCAATGACAGCCGGATGCGGTTTTATAATCACGCGTAATGCAAAACATTTTCCGCAAAACGGCATTGCAATCTTATCCCCTGATGATTTTCTACAATCAATGGCAGATAACGCACCAATTATTTGAATATCAGCACCATATAGTAAAAACTAATTATTGTCCCCCAAATTATTATCTCGGTGATTTATATGTATTTGACAATCCCTCCAACTTCTTGATGAATTGGACGTTGTTGACTTGAAGGTCGGTAAATGTATCGTCTCTGGCTTCCTCGCATAAACATTTATACCTGCATATTACAAATCCCTGCGGCAACATATTTGCACTTGATGTTACCGTAGGGATTAAAAAGTATATTACTGAGGACATTATTAGTCCTCATAACCTATTGTAACAGTTTCTTCCTGCCCTTCTAGTTCAAGGTTTACATGCCTATTGTTCACTGTCGGGTCAAAAAGATAGCCGCTTTTTTGAATGGCTTTTATTTGATAATATCCTAAATTTACAGTCCACGTCGATTGATATCCTCCTGGAATATCCTTTTGATATTCTCCGTTAATATAGATACTATACGGATTTGAAGATTTATTAACGACTGTAAATTTACCATTCTTTACCCTTTGACTCTCCTTTTTTTCAACAGCCGAATACCATTGATCAGCATATGCGAACAATTTTTGATAAATCGCATTATATTGATTAAAAAGTGTTTTAACCTGTTCAGAGTAATCTGTATTTCCGCAGCATGATTCATTTATTGCACATGTAATGTCGCTGCAATTTTCATATTGGCTTTTTAATTTGTCAATCAAATCATTGGCAGAATTCACCAATTGCGTCCATTGCGGATTCAGACTTGTTGCTTGCTTTTCCAACCATTCGGATGAATATCTACCCTGTGACAAGATTTTTACTGCCCAACCAATGGGCGTATTGGGATTGGAAATAGGATTGTTATCAATATTTTCCTGTGCCATATTCACAATAGAATTACATTCAAGAAAATTTCGATTGATACTACTAAGTTTCTTTTCCTTCGCAATATTCCACTTTATGCCTTCGCAGCCATACATTGTGAAATCAGTGAAAAAATAGCGAACAGGCAATGCATCTTGTTCGTTTTGCATAGATTGCAATTGATTTTTCAAATAACCTGAAACAGAGGTTATTAAATCACCGCCATGTCTTAGATTGATAATGGCATCTTCCCAAGAATCTGTTTCCAAATGCGGACCCTGCAAAGTAATGCTGACTTGGAAACCATTGTTTTTGAACCTGTTGCTAACCTCAGATGAATTTCCAACTTTGAAATTCAAATCAGCACGATATTTTAGATTAGCCTCCATTCCGAATTCAGCCGAAGAATTATTACTATTTTCATCAGAATCGAGTGTCAATTCTACGATTACTGTAGAGGCTTTACCAATGCCCGAAACAAAATGAGTTCCATATCTCATCTTGAACGCGTCAAAATTGCCATCATCCAACAATTTTTTTGCCTCGGGCGTGAAGACAGGTTCGTCAGGATAGAAGTAGTTTCCGAAATCGACCGTTCCGATGAAAATTAATTTTTCGGAAACCTGATTTCTTGATGATGTCATCTTCTGAATTTCAGAAGCACTCAAACTTGCCATATTCAGAAACGACACGCTGCCTGACTTGTTTGAACTTTTGAACATGTTGTACTCGTACTCATTTTTAGTGTAGAATACCTCCACTTTCGTAGTCGCACCCTGAGTTCCTTGCTTTTTCAACAACTTGGCATCTCTTGATGCACTTGTAAAACAAGGTCTTGTTGTGGTAAACGGATCTGTAATGTTGATACCCTTACCGACCTCAATTGCTGCCTCTTGGTCATCAGACTTGAAAAAAGCAGCATCATAACTACTTCTGTTCTGTGCTATTGCAGCGACGCACAAAAGTAAAAGCCACACAAACAATAGTATCTTTTTCATACTCTTGATGTTTTTGCCTCCTCTTGCGATTCTGAAAGGAATTTGTTACTCTTAAAAAGGAAAGCGCGAACCGCATATACAATATCCGTAAAGAAGGCCGTGAGAATTGCCCAAGTACAGAGATATAAACATAGCAGTCCACGCCTATACGATAGGCGAAACAGCTATGCTTACTCCTGTACTTTTATTTAAAAGAATTTCTCACGTTCTCTTTTACAAGAAAAGCATAGCACTTTCGTTTCAATACTTTCGGTCAGTCACGAATGACCAACTATCGGTTGCAAACATACAAACTTTTTCAATACAACGTATCATCATTGCAAAAAAATTGCAAAAAAATTATTTTCTCCCTACAACCCTTTGATTATCAAAAATATTTTGTAATTTTGGACAAATTTAAAGTGGCACTTTAAATTTGTCCAATTTTAACTTAAAGATATGTATTATAGAGAGTTAGGAAACGAATTAATACGGCTGTCGCAGTATTATAGGGTGCTGACGGTAACGGGTCCGAGGCAATCGGGCAAGACTACGCTGTGCAAAAAAACTTTTGCAGAGTACAAATACATCAATTTGGAGGATGAAACAGTGGTTGCCGAGTTGGACATCAACCGTAAGGATTTTCTTGTGCGAAACCGTAACGGACTGATTATAGACGAGGTACAAAATATGCCTGAAATTTTTTCGGTGGTTCAGGTAGTTGTGGACGAATATGAGGACGCACGTTTTGTACTTACAGGCAGCAACAATTTCCTTTTGTCGCAAAAGACAACGCAGTCGCTTGCCGGACGCACGGCAGTGCTGTCGCTGTTGCCGTTGTCATTGTCGGAACTCAACGAAGACGACCGTCGGCAAGGACTTTTTGAGATAATGTTCAAAGGTTTTTACCCCGCTGTTTGGGCGAAAAACATTCCGCCACAGGATGTTTACCGACAATATTACGCCACGTACATACAGCGTGACATTCAGCAAGTTGTCAACATCAAAAACCTTTCGGAGTTCCGCAAGTTTGTAGTATTGTGCGCCGCCCGCATCGGCACTGAGTTCAATGCGTCGAGCCTTTCCAACGAACTTGGCGTTTCAGTGCCTACTGTTACTGAATGGTTTAATGTTTTGGAGGCTTCTTATATAACGTTCAAGTTGCAGCCGTTTTTCAAAAACATCAATAAACGCTTGGTGAAGACTCCCAAAATATACTTTTATGATGTTGGGCTTGTATGTTTCCTTCTTGGCATCAATACGGCGCATCAAGTTGAGACTCATCCACTTAGAGGTAGTATTTTTGAGAATCTCGTCGTGTGCGAGTTCCTCAAAAAACAATATAACCGTGGATTGGACAACAACCTTTACTTTTTCAGGGATAAGAGTCAGAAGGAAGTCGATTTGATTCAGGAAGTTGGTGACGAGTACCACGCATACGAAGTGAAGAATGCTCCGTCAATCAATTCGGATTTTTACAAAAATCTCAAATACTTCCGCACGCTGTTCCCGAAGGAAAACACGCGCAGCACGGTCATCTACACCGGCAATTCAGAGAGTCAATCTCCCGAAAATGGTTATATCAATTATCTGAACATCAACACCTTATAACAAAATTGGACAAATTTAAAGTAACACTTTAAATTTGTCCAATTTTACTCTTACATCCTGCCTGACAGAATATTACATTGACGATTTTTCGCGAGACAGGTAGAACACAATGCCCACGGTCGGATTGAGGCCAAAATTGATTTTGTAGCCGCCGTGATGTACTTCGTCAGGGTCGTCGGTGTATTCAAGATATGACGCAGTGGCTGCACAAATACTTGCAGTGATGCCTACTCGCTCCGTCGGGTGAAATTCAATCTGAAACGGCACAAGCGAAATACTTTTGCCTTTCAAATTTCCCTCTTTACTTAGCGCTCTGCCATAACTGTACTTGGTTTGGGGTTGCTTCAAATAAAGTGTCCCCCACGTAAAATCGCCAATTATTTCGGGCGTGTAATAGAGTTTGTCGGTGATTTTCACATAATAGGACACCAATGGACCCAATCCCCACACGTGCGTCAAAAAATTGCCGACGTTGTCAACATTCTGCCTCTCAAAGGCATACACTGCATCAATGCCTATTTTGAAATTGTTGACAAAGAAAAAGCCTAATTGACCTTCGATGCCTGCCACAAATGTGTTGGGAACGTTTTCCTCGTCGCTAAACGAAAAACCGCCCGTTAAACCCAACGACCTGTCGCCACTCTGCTGCGCAAGGAGCGACGTTGCGGACATTGCCGCCATAACGATTGTAAAAAGTAGTTTTTTCATTTTTGGTTGATTCTTTTAAGAAAAACGCCGCAAAATTATAAAATTCCCACCAAAAAACTTAAAAAAAAAGTAACATTCACCATCGTAAATATTTACTATCTTTGCAGCCTGAATTACAACACTATACTACAATGCAAGACATCAGGAACATAGCGATAATAGCGCACGTTGACCACGGCAAGACGACCCTGGTTGACCGTATTCTCCATCAGTCCCACCTTTTCAGGGACAATCAGGAAACCGGGGATCTCATCCTCGACAACAACGACCTCGAACGCGAACGCGGTATAACGATTCTCTCCAAGAATGTTTCCGTAAGGTACAAGGGCGTTAAAATCAACATCATAGACACCCCCGGACACTCTGACTTCGGCGGCGAGGTGGAGCGCGTGCTCAATATGGCTGACGGCGTTATTTTGCTCGTTGATGCCTTTGAAGGCCCGATGCCCCAGACACGTTTTGTGTTGCAGAAGGCCATCGAGCTCAAACTCAAACCCATTGTAGTAGTCAACAAGGTCGATAAGCCCAACTGCACCCCCGAGCAGGTTTACGAGCAGGTTTTTGACCTGATGTTTAGCCTCGATGCCTCCGAAGACCAACTCGACTTCCCCGTGGCATACGGCAGCAGCAAGGCGGGCTGGATGGGTCCCGATTGGAAGACCCCCACGCAGGACGTTTCGTACCTCCTCGACCTCATCATCGAACACATTCCCGCGCCCAAAATCGTGGAAGGCCCGTTGCAGATGCAGATTAGTTCTTTGGACTATTCGTCGTATCAGGGTCGCATCGCCATCGGCAGGATTTTCCGTGGCAGCGTCAAGCCCGGACAGACCGTTGCTGTGATGAAGGCTGACGGCACTGTGGAAAGGTCAACAATCAAGGAACTCTATACTTTTGAGGGACTCGGCAAGGAAAAATGCAAGCAGGAACTCAAATCCGGTGAAATCTGCGCCATCCTCGGCCTCGATTCATTCGACATCGGCGACACCGTTGCCGACCCCGAAAACCCCGAGGAGCTCACCCGCATCCATGTG
>JAEEGK010013084.1_pt1 | contig 18759 bp, 18 predicted proteins | sample 8958771 | NCBI WGS metagenome assembly JAEEGK01 (sample SAMN16246547, study PRJNA631951) | gut metagenome | biome: gut microbiome; feature: rumen; material: SC-attached | host: Bos | place: Iran: Karaj | collected 2018-10
TTGTGAGTTTGAAGTAACTAATTTGTTATCATTTACTAATCTTAATGAATTTTAAGTAAGTTATAAAGTATATACCAACGAGAAACCCATACATGAAGAAGGCTTAGAGTTCGATCTGAAGCCCTTCGAAACACAGCGTTTTAACATCCAGCGTTTCCGTACCTACGGTCACCCAGGAGAGGAATTTTTCGTGCGTTTCTCTGTGAAACTGAAACAAAATGAGCCATTTAGACCTGCTGGTACCGAAGTGGCCTACGACTGTTTCAGATTAGATTATCCTTCAGAGCCGATGTCGCTCAAGGAAAATAAAGGTGCGGTTAAGGTGTATCCGACCGACAATGGCTATCTCACCATTTCGGGCTCTGATTTCACTTTATTATTGGATGAAAGAACGGGATTGTTATCTTCATATATATTTGACGGACAAAAGATTATTAACGATTACTTAAAGCCTAACTTCTGGCGTGCTCCAACCCTCAACGATGAGGTTGATTCGCATGGAAGCCTCTGGTGGAAGCAGGCTGGACTGGATAATTTGACAGCGGAACGTATGGCCACCGATACCAAAACGATGGAAGATGGACGTCTCATGATCCACCAGACCATACACCTGAAAAATGCTTTTGGCGACCTTCAAATGATTGTCAATCAGATTTATATCATCTCTGCTGATGGCGAGGTTGCCTTAAATAATCGCGTTGAGGTGGTTGGTGATGCCACTTGTCTGCCTAAGGTGGGGATGCAGATGCATCTTCCAAGGGACTTTGAAAACCTCACTTACTTCGGAAAAGATGCTGAAAATTACCCGGATCGTAATGCTGCAGGTACCTTTGGAGTATATTCAATTAACGCTTTAGATTTATTTGAACAACATGTTGTGCCACAGGATAATGGTAATCATTCAGAAGTGCGTTGGATGGCTATTGAAAGTCCCCAAAATCCCATTGGCTTGATGGTGACTTCGTCAGTGCCTTTCAACTTCAGTATGTATCCATATTCCGATCAAATCCTCACTCAAGCCGGACGAATCAACCAGTTGGAAAAGGCCAATTTCATGACCTTGAATGTGGATGCAAGGCAGGCAGGTTTGGGTACTGCTACATGTGGCCCTGGCGTCGCTGATCAATATCTGTTGATGGACACTATTTATCAATATGACATTTGTTTGCGCCCTTATCCCGTGGGCAAGCAGCATCCTGCCGAGCTTTATCGCTTCCAGGTGCCTCAAACGACCGAGTTGATGAATCCCATTCCATTGACGCCTCGTCCTACCTATCGCCTCATCAAGAAGACCACCTTCGTGAATCCTCCAGCGGAACGTTATAGCGCTAATGCCAATGTCGCTCTTATGGATGGCAAAAAGGGCGTTGTCGGCGATTATTACTGGCAAAACTGGCTGGGATTCAATGGTGACGACATGGAGGCCGTTATCGAGCTTAAAGAGCCTGTAGACGTCAATATGGTGAAGATAGGAGTCGCCCATAAACCCGAAGGTTGGGTGGTGTGGCCCAAAGGCGCCTGGGTGGCGTTTTCAAAGGACGGCAAGAAGTATACGGAATGGTATCCGACTGAATTCCCCATGTTTAACAAACCCGATCCTATGACTTCGTTAGGCCGTGTTGAGGCTCGTGCCAAAGTCGACGTAAAAAAGGTTAAGTTCCTGAAAGTTAAGGTGGAAAACCAAGGTATCCTCCCGAAATGGCATCCGAACGCTGGCGAGAAGGCTTGGATTATGGTGGATGAGGTGAGAATTGAAAATTGAAAATTGAAAGTTGGAAAAATCGTTTCAATTTTCAATTCTCAATTTTCAATTTACCAATCGACTGCTTGACGTTGCACCGGCATCGTCATGCATCGGGCACCGCCGCCACCGCGTGAGAGCTCGTTGCCCTCAAAGGTGACCACGCATTTCTTATAGCTGTTCAAGTTGACCTTGCCGTTGTACACATCGGCAGCCTTAAGCACCTCAAATCCAGCGTCGTTGATGGCCTGGATGGTATGTGTGTTGCGGGCGTAGCCGAGGAACTTGCCAGGGGCGAAGCAGAAGAAGTTGGTGCCACTGTGCCATTGTTCACGTGCTGGGAAGAAGCTGTCGCCTCCGCCACCGCAGAAGATGGGCTCTACGGGCACACCTAACTTGTTGAGTGCCACCACCAAATTGGGTTCTTCCTGTCCGACAGCCTTCTGTCCGTCGACAGTGATATGGAAGGTCTTGTACTGACTGCCCATGATCACAGGCTCGTAGGCCATGCAACGGTCCACGTCGAGCATGGTGAACACCATGTCGAGATGGATGAACGACTCGGGAGTCAGAGGTAACTCTTGGAAAATCAAGTGTTTGACACCAGGCTTGGTCTTCAGATGCTCAACCAAAGCATTGATGCCGTGCATGTTGGTGCGTGCGCTCATGCCGCTCAGCACGATGTCGTCACGGACAATATGGATGTCGCCGCCTTCCATGATGCCAGGTTCGGTGGCGCTGTATTTCATCGCTGGGTTGATGACCTCGCCGTCAAACAAAGGATGGCATTTGTAGATGGTCTCCAGGATCATGGTCTCGCGGGCGCGCACCTTGGTAGCCATGTTGCTGATCATGAGGTTGTCGAACATGGTGAACGACGCGTCTCTCATGAAAAACAGGTTGGGCAAAGGCAGCAGCGAGAAGTAGTCCTCGTCGATGGTGGTGATATCCTTCAGGTGAATGCCTTCGATGAGGGCCTTGGCGAGGGTCGGGGCGTCCATCGACTTCATGTAATCGGTCAGATAGGCAACGTTCTCGGCCTTGCAGATGCGGTCGACAAGGTTGTTCTTGACAGATTCGTTGCGAAGGATGTCGGTTAAAAGATCACTGATTTCGTGGACTTTAGCCACTTTTTGGAGCACGCCTTTGAAGTATTTGTGCTCGTTTTGTGCGACTTGCAGGTTAAGGATGTCGCTGTATAAGTAATGATGAGCCGTTTCTGGAGTCATGTTCTCCAGTTCGGGGCCCGGGGTATGTACCAATACGTGTTCCAACTTACCGATTTCGGAGTTGACACATACGGTTACTCGGTCTGAATCCATAAAAAATGTTTTAGAAATTTGGCTGCAAAGGTACGAAAAGTTTTGAATCGGGTCAATACAATTCAAGAAATCTAATTCAAGCCCTTGCGAAGTGATAAATTATTAATTATATTTGCGGTATAAATATAATTATATTATAGTAAAAATTATAAAAATATAACAATTTGAATATTAAATAATTAGTAATTTAATCCTTTAACTGAAATGGAAGAAATAACTTTACGTAGCAATTCGGAATCGTTCATTGACGACATCAAGAGACTGGTGGATCGAGGACGCAATGCGGCATACGGAGCTGTGAACGCAGTGATGATTGAGACTTATTGGCGGATTGGACAACGCATTGTGGAGCAGGAGCAAAAAGGCAAAGAACGCGCCGAATATGGAACGCAGTTGATTGAAATGCTTTCCGAGGAACTCACTAAAACATACGGTAAAGGATTCAGCAAACGTAATCTTCAGTATTTTAGAAGTTTCTATCTGACTTTCAATAACTTGGAAATTGTGCAAACGCGTTTGCACAATTTGAAGTGGTCTCATATCCTGACTACCTTGCGTGTAGAAGACCCCGTTGCGGCAAGGTGGTATTTGCAAACCGCTTCGCAGGAAATGTGGAGCGTACGCACCCTCGACCGTAACATCAGCACACAATATTTTGAACGTCATTTCAAGCAACCGCAGATTTTGGAAAACCCTGAAAACAAGGTGGTCCCTGACAAATTGGAGATTCTGAAAAGCCCCATCATGGCTGAATTTCTCGGCTTCAAGCATGACACCGACTTTTCGGAAACGGAGTTGGAAAAAGGCCTGATTTCGCATTTGCAGGATTTCTTGGTTGAGATGGGGCGCGGATTTGCGTTTGTGGCCCGTCAGCAGCATATCTTCACCGATATGGGCGACTTCTACATCGATCTTGTTTTCTACAACTATCTCTTGAAGTGCTTCGTTCTCATCGACTTGAAAAAGGGGCAAATCACCCACCAAGACGTGGGACAGATGGACATGTATGTGCGGATGTATGACGACCTGAAGCGCACCGAGGGCGACAACCCGACCATTGGCATCGTGTTGTGCAGTGAAACCAGCAAGGACATTGCCCGTTACTCGATTCTGCATGACAGCGACAATCTTTTTGCCGCCAAATACATGCCGCTGATGCCCACCGAGGAAGAACTGCGCCGCGAGATAGAGCAACAGAAGGAATTGTATAGATTGCAACAAGAAAATAAATAATTGAATATCAAAACAATAAAAGCTAAACAATACAATATTCCGTATGGGTAAAATGAGTTATACACATTTTGGTGGACTTGGTAAAGACCTTGATGTTTTGAATTGGGTGTTATCGTATATTAAACATTCGCCCGTCAAACAAGATTCAGTATTGTCCGAATTGGATTACAGTTTCTTTGAGTGGTATTTCCGTACGTCTCAAATGATAGACTTGGTTAAGGCATACAAGGAATTGGAAAAACGCAGAAGGGAACTTTCTCAATCCTTTTTGAATATTTTTTTAAAAGAAATTAAACCAATAGACCAAATGGGGGAGATAGAACGACAATTCTATTTCAAATGGATTATTGGTTATGGTCAGAAGTATGTTTCATTCCAAATTTTATTTCATAATGCTTCTTCGTGGGATTTTTCGGAAGAAAAGTTTGTATGGTTATACAATTGGTATAAATCATGGCGACTGAAAAGTAAAGAAGAGATAGACCGAGAAGAAAGAGAATCCATTCATTTTTATTTTGATAAACTTCAACCACCAATAAAAACAAGAAGATGCCCTGACGAGGAGACTGCAATAATGAGTGCTCTCAAAAATGGATACGGTGATGAATTTGGTTTTTAAGTCAAATGAAATAGACTATAAAACAGGCCAAAACAATGCTTACAGGCAATACACATAAATGAAGCAAAAAAAATACATCATCCGAAATAATCAAGCTATGAACAATAAACACTTGAAAGAAACGATTTTTGGCGATGTGAAAGTAGTTGAGCGTCAGGATGGACAATACGCTGTCATTGACCTTGACGGAAACCAAATCGTACCATTTGGCAAATATGCTTGGATTGACGGATTCGACCATGGACTTGCACGAGTACGAATTGGTCATTCGCAAAGCACGTTATGTGTAATTGACCTTGACGGAAAGAACACTACACCATGGCGTAAATGGGGAATTATCAACAAAAGAGGCGAAGAAGTGTTACCAGTAATCTACGATGAAGTCTGGAAATTCTATGGTAAAAATCGCCTTTCAACATATGTTGAATCAAAAGAAAGAGGTGGAGAGGAAGTATTTTTCCACGATCTTGACCCATCAATTCCATATCCGCCTTTTCACCCTCAATTTACAAATAGGAATTTCGATGATGAATATGAAGAGCGCTATGGACAAACATTCGGAGAATTTGAAGGCTCATATGCCCAAGCTGTTATGGGGTATAGTGACGATGTAATCAACGATGCTTTTGAAGGCGATCCTGACAATTATTGGAATATTGATTAAGCAATTTATACGAAAAACAAATGGAAATATCATTGAAAAAAAGCATTGAAGCCGTTAGAATGACTTTGCTTGATGCAAATGTGGGCAACTGTCAGCTGACTTTTGACATAGACACAGGCTCTACAGAAAATTTAGTGTTTGATTTTGTGTCTAACCAATTGAGCGATGTGTTTAAGCCCATCGAAGGAAGTAGTAAAGTGTTTGGAATTGATGGAAATTATAAGGAAAACCCATGCGTAGAGGCTGAATTGTCCATAGGTGATAAGAGTTTCAAGGTTCGTTTTAATGCAGTCAATGCAGACCAAACCGTAATTAACTTGCAAAATGACTATGGATTCCAACTACACGGAATTTTGGGCATTCCATTCCTTGTGGATAACCACTGCGTGATAAACTTCAATAACAAAACAATTACGATAGAAGAAAATGAATAAAACCATTGAAATTTCTGACAAGAAAACTCTTAAGCAATTAGTATTAGAACAAAATGCTGAAGTAAAGACCTTTAAAAGTCCAAAAAGCGACAAACTCTTTTTTGAGTGTGGAAAGATTCGAGGGTATGTCTCGCCCGCAGCAGGGGAAAGACTAAAGGATCCGAATTGTTCAATAGATGATTTTGCTTTTGCTATGGTCGCAAAAGAAGGAGAAGAGGCTATTCCTTGCATTATGATTGCAAAAAAATACTCTAATGGCTCCATGGAAGACCAAAAAGTTTCTCCAAAAGATAAATTTGCCACAACTTACCAAACTTTGTTAAAATCAATCGAAGAGAATTATGAAATTGAAAATACCGATGATTTCGACCTGATTGATGCTTCTTTTGTTTTTGAGGCCTTGGACTTATTGCAATTACAAGAAGGAAAAACATTGGGCTTTTATCGCCTTCAGGATGACATTGTAGAGCGTTCTTTCGTTGCTACTCCGTATGTGCATAACACTAATGCCAACAAAATATACAATCCTGTTATTACCCCAAAAAAGAAAACCTTTGCACAACGATTGGGCATATCCTCCGACCCATATAAAGAAGGCGATTTCACTATCTCGGAATCGTATTCTACTGAATATTTGTTGCGTGGCGTTGTTGACCATCGTGTTTTGAAAGATTTTTATGGAGGTAATGCCCTTAAAATTGATCAGTATATAAGCCTTCCGCATAATGAGGAGGCTGTATGGCAAATGTTTTTATTGGACAATATTGAATACTTTCTTCCAAAATTCGACCATGGAGTGTACAAAGAGCGAAAACTATTATTCACATCTAACGATAATAAAGACTTGCCAGCATCAATTCAACAATATGTACAGCGGCTAGGAAACAGTATCAATCCCATAATCCAAATAAACAACATTAAAGAACTTGCTAGTGTTCAATGCACATATTTCAATATGTGGGAAGGTATTGTTAGATGGACATGTTATTACCAATTGATTGGAAGCCACGCCAAGAATCTTATTCGAATGTTACATATCCAACCCAAGGAAACTAATGACATATTGGTAAAATACGATTGTGGAATAAGATACTAGCGAAACAAAGTCATGCTTACAGAACAAGAATATGAACAATTGAAAACGAAGGCTTGGGCGGGAACTTTGACTGGCTTTGCATCCAAACGGTGGGAATATGCCAAATATTTCTTGCTGGAGAATCCCAATAGTGACTATAAACATTATAGGATGGGCGTTGCTCTATTGAAGCAAGCTGCTTTCCAAGGCCATGCGATGGCGCAGGGAGAGTTAGCCTATCGTCTTTATTATGGAAAAGGCATTGACAAGGACGAGAAAAAAGCATTGGAATGGTGCGAGAAAGCACTTGAAAAATGGAAGCAGCCACAATGGTTGCGACTTCGTGAAGTAATCACAAAGCCCAAAAACATCATGCTTTCCAATGCTCAAATGGCATTGTACCGTGCTTTTCTTCATCATGACATTAATTATATCGAACCCAGACTTGATGAAAATGTGATACTTTCCGACCTTATGCGTTATCCAACGCCTGGCAAAAAGGATGTTATGGAGTGGTTGGAAGAAGGTGTTTCAAGAAAGGAATTGCAACCATCTTTAGTGTCTACAGAGCGTTTTGGAATGGTAACGGAGACCTATATTCCGGACAATAAGCGCACCATAGTACGCTCGCTGTATTTTATCCGCACAAATGAGGAGAACAAGATTGACCGCATAGCCAGACAACCTATAGTTTGGAGCGAATATTGTTTTGATGCTGGTAGTACGCCTTTCAGTTGGGAAGAAATTGAGCCTTGCCTAAATGATGTTGATACCAAATTCAATAGGGGTTTCATGTTTTGCATGAATTGTGGAAAATTAAGTCATGAATTGAAATGGATTCGCTTCCACTCAAACCCTGATTTGCATGGTGGTTATTCATACATTGGACGGATGTCTGTCTGTCCTGATTGCCAACAACAAGTTGAATTTCATTGTGAAAACTGTAAAAAATTGAAATAGTAGATAATCCACCAGCATTTTGTGTAAAACAATCCGCAATCCAGGCAAAGGCTTAGATTGCGGATTTTTCAATTCAAGTCTTATTTCCCCAAATACTCGCTAGGAGTGAGGCCAGTCAACTTCTTGAAGAGGCGGGTGAAATGATGGGGAAAATCGAAGCCGAGGAGGCGCGAGGTCTCACTGATGTTGTGACCGTTCATCAGTAGGCTTTTGGCCTGGTTGATGACATAGTTGTGGATGTAGCCGATTGCCGTTCCTCCTGTCGCCTTGTGGATAATGTCGCCAAAATAACGCGGCGAATAAGCCAGCTCTGAGGCGCAATAGGCGACCGTGGGCAGGCCTTGTGACAACTGCCGATTCTCACGGAAATACTGTTGCAGCAGGTTTTGAAAGCGTTTCAAGAGGTCGCTGCCGCCATCGTCTTCTTCAGAGAGTTGCCGCAGATAGATGCGGTTGCAGTATTCCAGTATCAGGTGCAGATAGCCCAACAAGATGCTTCTGAGCGAGGGCGAGTCATCGTGAGTTATCAACTCTTGTCGCATCTGGACGAGCAGTTGTGTGATGCTGAGCCATTCACCAGGCTCCATCCGCAGCGAGCTGGTGAAGAAATAAGAGAAATACTGGTAACGACTAATCTGACGTTCCAGTTCAGAACCGTGCAGCAGTTCGGGTGACCACAATAGCACCCATCCGCTCAGCGAAATGCGCTCTCCATTGTCCTCCAAGCCGCCAATCTGTCCTGGCTCAACGGCAATAATCGAGGCATCGCTCACCTGCAAAGTTTTCATGCCATACGAGAGATCTTTGGGAAACTGGCGTTGGATAAAGAGTCCATAGACACCGTAGTTGTTCAGGCTATGACGGAAGGGAGCCAGTTCGTCATAGTGAATAATACTAACTAATGGGTGTAGCTCGGGAGCATCCACAAATCGGGCAAAATCGTTGGGGTTATCTATTTTCAGAATCTTCTTCATCGCGATGCAAAGGTAGGAAGAATATGTAAAATAATGTAAAAATGGTACTATTTTTTATAATAAATATACATTTTCTGCGAAATTGGTATTAATACAGCCAATTTGTGTAATGCCTCTTTTATGTAACTAGTGTACTTTTGCAAACGAAATAAGAATTAGGTCAAATGAAAAAGATGCTTTGGTTATTTGCGGCACTACTGATTACGAGTTGCTCTAAAAACAGCGAGACTTTTGCACAGACAATGGAAGAAACAATGTATATCACTATCGGAGAGGAGACGCATACCGTCACGATGGAAGACAATGTGGGCACACGAGCCTTGGTAGCTGCATTGCAAACGGATAACATCACATATGTGGCACATGACTACGGCAACTTTGAGAAGGTGGGCAATGTCGGGCAGTCGTTCCCCACGGCAGACCATCAAACCACCACTTCTGCGGGCGATCTTGTCTTATACAACGGCGACAACATCTGCATCTTCTATGGTAGCAACTCTTGGTCGTATACGCGCATTGGCAAACTCGACAACTTGTCGGCTGACGAGGTGCGTCGTTTCGTCAAGGCAGGTGAAGGCGAAGTGACCATTACGCTTTCATTGCAGCCCATCTATACAGGGATCCAAGAACTCTCACCTGACGAAAACAGCGAAGGAACAACCTACACCATTACTGGGCAGATTGCACCCAAAGGCTATAAAGGCATTGTGATTCAAAACGGGAAAAAAAGAATAAACTATTGATACCATGAAAAAAACAATCATCCTGGCAGCAGTGGTAGCACTTATGACCGCCTGCAACAACCAAACGCAAACAACAGAAGCAACAGAAACTAAAAAAGAAGAAATGAAACAAGAACTAAACCTCACGCAGGAGTGGGACAAGGTGTTCCCGCTTAGCGACAAAGTGAATCACCGTAAGGTGACATTCGAAACCCAATACGGTCTGACTTTGGCAGCAGACCTCTATACACCAAAGGATGCCGAAGGCAAATTGGCGGCTATTGCCGTGAGTGGTCCCTTTGGTGCCGTCAAGGAGCAATCGAGCGGCCTCTATGCCATGCGGATGGCAGAGCGTGGCTTCGTGGCACTGGCTTTCGACCCGTCCTATACTGGCGAAAGCAGTGGCGAGCCTCGTCGTACAGCCTCGCCCGACATCAACACCGAGGACTTCATGGCCGCAGTCGATTTCCTGTCAAAACAAGACAACGTAGATGCCGAACGCATCGGCATCATCGGTATCTGTGGCTGGGGTGGCATCGCCCTCAACGCTGCCGCCGCCGACACCCGCATCAAGGCCACCGTGGCCAGCACGATGTACGACATGACCCGTGTCAGCGGCAATGGCTACTTCGACAGCGAAGACAAAGAAGAGTCGCGCAACGCAGCCCGCGAGGCCATGGGCAAGCAACGCCTCTCCGACCCAATGGCAATGGCTGGCGGTGTCATCGACCCGCTGCCCGATGAGGTTCCGCAGTTTGTGAAGGATTACCATGCTTATTACAAGACCCCACGCGGTTATCATGCTCGCTCTGGCAACTCGAACGACGGCTGGCGCGTCATCGGCACGCAGGCTTACGCCAACAGCCGTTTCCTTTACTACATCAACGAGATCCGCTCTGCCGTCCTCGTGATGCATGGCTCGGAAGCCCACTCCCGCTATTTCGGCGAGGCCGCCTACAAATACATGGTGGAAGGCCAGGCAGAAGGCTACAACTTCATCGGCAAACCCAATCCCAACCCTGAGAACAAGGAACTGCTTATCATTCCAGGTGCCACCCACTGCGACCTCTACGACGGTGGCGAAGGCAATTACATTCCGTGGAATAAGTTGGCCGAGTTTTTCACCAAAAACCTGGAATAATACAAAATGAACGAACAACCCACAGGAAAAACATACGTCGGCAGCGATGAGCTTTATGCCGATGTGCAGCGTTGCATGAAACTGGTTGCCGAGATGAACACTGGCTACCATACCGAGGCCGAGGTGCGCGCGTACCTGCGACAAATAACAGGCTCCGACATCGACGACACCTTGCGTGTGTTTCCGCCGTTCAACATCAACTATGGCAAGAAGACCACCTTCGGCAAGGGCAGTTTCGTCAACTTCGGCTGCACCTTCCTGGCACTTGGTGGCATCACGATTGAGGAGGGCGTCTTCATTGCGCCTCATGTGGTTTTGGCCACAGAATACCATCCCGAAGACCCGGAGACAAGACATTCGTTGCTCACCAAGCCCATCGTCATCAAGAAGAACGCATGGATTGGTGCCAACGCCACGATATTGGCGGGAGTCACCATCGGTGAGAACGCCATTGTGGCCGCCGGAGCCGTGGTTGGAAAGGATGTCCCCGACAACACCATCGTGGGCGGCGTCCCTGCCAAGGTGATTAGAATGATCAAATAAGAGACAAAATGAAACAATGTAATCCGCAATCTAGGCACAGTCTTGGATTGCGGATTTTTTATAACTTTGCATCGTGGAACTCAACGAACGAAATATCATCATCGACAATAGTCTCAATCGCATCGCGGAGGCGGGTATGGAAAGCTATATCACCCATGCCTACTGCTCGGCGGGCGAGTGCGAGGTGTGGTACGGCGGCAGCCAGCTGCACTTCCGGAAGGGCGACTGCATGATTGTGGTAGCCAATCGGCAGGTGACGCGAATGAAGCCATCAGTGGACTTCCGCGTGAATGTCGTCTATGTGGATTTCGACTTCATCAACGTCTGCGCCACACATTCCAACTACGGCACACGAGGCGGAATGTCGCTCTACATCGACCCCATCATGCATCTCAACGAGGAGGAGCAACAGCTATGCGAACGCGACTTCGATGAGGTGTTCCGTCGCATGAGGCATCCGCACAAGTATTTTCACGGCGACGAGATGATTGCCGTGCTTCAGATGCTCTTTATCGACTTCTTCGAGTTCCACTCGCGCATCTACGGCGAGGCGGATCTGTCGGCGCAGACTGCCTCGGTGATGGACCGCTTCGTGGCGATGCTGGAGCGCAGCGACTACCGCGAGCACCGCGATGTGGCATGGTACGCCAGCGAGTTGTGCGTTACACCCAAGTACCTCTCAGAAATCTGTAAGCGCGTCAGCGGCCAGTCGGCCAACTACTGGATCAACCGCTACGCCGCCATGGAACTCTCGCACCTGCTCAAAGACCGCAGTCTCACGCTCACCGACATCGCCGACCGCTTCAACTTCGCCTCCCTCAGCCACTTCTCGCGCTACGTCCAAAACAATCTCGGGGCTTCGCCGAGTTCGTTCAGGGAGTGAACAAACCGATGGCGACATTTTGAAAAAAATTGTATTTTTGCGCATCATTGGACGATAATTAGAGTCGTATGCAGGACAATTCATCACACAACGGCTTGTATATAAGCGATTTTCATCGGCAGAACAGTATGGCAGCTCAAAGGGAGGTGCTACGCATGTCACTGCACCCCTACACTCGAGAGCAAAAACTGAGGCAGATAGAGGAGTTCCGCAAGAACTCACTTTCAAAGAAGAATGCGAACTCGGAAAGGCGCAAGAGTCTCTGATTGAAACATGGGCAAGGAAAGTGAACTGTTGGTATGACAATGCCGACGAAACCCTTAATCAATATCTTCATTATTAAGAAAATCTTCTTCTACTTCTATAATGTTCTCTACATCAGGCATAACTCCCCACCCTGCATTATAACTAGTAGCTAGTTCTACGCGGTATTCTTTACCGCAATGTCCACATTGAGTTTCCGCAGTGTCAGTACTAATACTTTCACGAGCCGTTTCAGCGGATAAATCAGGTGAAGGAACCATAATGCATTCAATATTTGTATTATTGCATTCAGAACACACATAAGATACCGTCACAACATCTGCTAAAGGATTATAATCGAAACTATTCATAATAACAATATTATTAAGTTGTTAATCAAATATTTACGCAAAGATACATATTTGTTCAAAATAATAAATAGTTTATACAAAAAACAGCACTTTTTTGTATTTTTGCGCCAATAAATAGAATTATGGCAGTAGTAAAATTTATCTCCGAAAATGATTGTCGGCTTTTTGTAGACATGGACTATGTTGGTGATATTTTGGCAAATAAGATGCTGAAAATCACATTGGAAGCTGGCTCATATCTTGTTGAAATAAAAGACCCAAGCGACAACATTCTAAAAAAATACGAACTGATAATTAGTCCAGAAGATGCTCAAGTCTTGCAGAACATCACACGTGAATCAAACAGCATCGAAGACTCAATAAACAAATTAATGGATGATCCGTCGTTGCGTTTTTTTAACCAAAGAGCACTGATAAAGCATAACGATTTATATGGATATATCAATAGTCAATACAAATTAGTCATATCTCCTATCTATTCGTATGCAGAGGATTTCATTCAAGAAAAGACGCTGGTCAAAAGACTTTTTTCCGATAGGGAAATGGCTACAATAATTGATACCGATGGAAATATATGTTTCGGTCAATGGTTTGAATTCGTAGGAAGCGATAATAACACCATTCTTTTAAAAGACAACAGCCGATTTATTGTTATTACTAGAAATGATTATTCGATTCAAGATGAATATAAAGATGCTGGATATGATGGCAAGGAGGAACTAATTCCTGTTTATAAAGAAATTGGTGTGGATGATATGTATGGTTATATTGACAAAGTAGGTAAAGAAACAATCCCTTTAATATATGACTACGCTTGGAATTTTGAAAGCTCTGGGTATGCCAAAGTAAAGAGATTTGGACAAGAACATGCTGTTGATGTTTATGGCAATCTTTATCGTAATATGCCGCCTTCTCAAGATTTAAATGGAAATATTGATATGTTCACGAAAGAGGAGAGCATTTGTAACGACTTTGGTGAGTATGTCGATGAAGAAAGACCTATCAAAGAAGGTCATTATTGGGGAATTGGTGGAATAGAAATAATTGAAAACGATGATTGGACACAAAAATTTGTTAAAACTAATAAAATCAATTCATACAGATGTGATAAAATCCTTTATTATGAATGGAGTCTGTGGAGTTGTGCGATGATTTTGGCATATAGAATTGGAAATGTTTGCACATTGGTGGTGGAAGAAAGGGGAACAGGAAAAAACGATAGCTATACATATAATGCGGAAAGTATTGAACCAATTATTGAAATGGAAATGTATTATGAGAGCGTTATTAACACACTCAAAATAAAGAACAATAGGAAATACGGCGTCGTACAAATAAAAGGAAAAATGATATTGCCAACAGAGTATGATAGTATTATTCCAATAATGGTTCATGAAGAAGCAGCAGAGCCTGATTATGAAACCACAGAAGCAGTTGGATATATTATTCAGAAGGGTGATAAATACGGAATTGCAAACTGTAATGGGAAAATTGTAGTACCTATTGAACACGAATCGATAGTTCAAACCATTATTCAAAAACATTGGAAAACTGGTAAGTATTGTAAAATATGGAAAAATGGCAAATGCAATTTGTTTTGCATATCTTCTGAAAAAGTAATGTTTCCATTCATATATGATGACATAATTGCTCGCAGTTCAATCGCAGGTAATTCCATTATATTATTAAAGAAAAAAGACAAATTTGGTTGCTTTACCTTTGACGAAGGTGAGGTTTTAGATCTTATCTATGACGATATTAATGTCAAAGGGGGATGGGATGAGGATAGTAAACGCTATTACTTTATATTAACTAAAGACAAGAAAAAAGGTGTATATGAGTATTGCGACAGTAGTAATTATGGGAAATATGAGTTTTTTGTAGACCCACTTTATGATGACTGTGTTTTCCTAAAAAATCATCAAGCTGTGGCTAATTATTGTGGTATGTATTATGTTGCAGTAAGATTGAACGAAAAATGGGGGATATTGGATGTAGAGCCAGCTTGGGCAACATATTTTCCCGAAGCTCGCTCTGAATGGCATAACTGTCCAAATCTTAAAGATTTAGAATTCAAGTATAGCTCCTTGGAAGAATTAAAGCAAAATGCTGATGCGGAATTCAAAAGAAGATTTGACAAATACTATAGGGAACACTTAACCATTGTTCGTGGAGATGGTTCCGTGATAATCAGCACAATAGACTAGTTCATACGGCGCATTTTTAAAGATGTGAATTTAAGCAATTACCGTTTGGAAAAGTGGTAAAATTTATTATTATCCGCAATCCAAGCAAAGCCTTGGCTTGCGGATTTTTTATAAATATCCGCAAAATGTGAAACTTTTCCCGAAAAATCCATAACAGCCATGATGAATTATGGTTGTAGTTTTGCATTGTCAAAAATATAGTAATCAAAAACTTCAAAACTATGCAAAACATCAGACTATACAACGGCGTTGAGATGCCGATTTTGGGCTACGGCGTGTTCCAAGTGCCTCCACAAGAGGCGGAGCGTTGCGTGAGCGATGCATTGAGTGTGGGCTATCGCTTAATTGATACCGCACAAGCCTATTTCAACGAGGAAGGCGTGGGCGAGGCCGTCGCCAAGTCGGGCATCAAGCGCGAGGACCTGTTCCTCGTCACCAAGGTATGGATCAGCAACAACGGCGAAGAGAAGGCCGCCCGCAGCATCGACGAGAGCCTGCGCAAGCTGAAAACGGACTACATCGACTTGCTACTCATACACCAGGCATACGGCGATGTGTTCGGCACCTGGCGTGCAATGGAGGACGCCTACCGCGACGGCAAAGTGCGCGCCATCGGCGTGAGCAACTTCCAACAAGCCCGTTTCTTCGACTTCGCCCACTATGTGGATATGAAGCCGATGGTAAACCAACTGCAGTGCAACGCGATGATTCAGCAACGCGAAATCGAGCCTACGCTCAACGAGTTCGGCACCAAGATGATGGCATGGGGACCGCTGGGCGGACAAGGTGTGGACGGCATCATCAAGAGCGACCTGCTGGCCGGCATTGGTGCAAAGTACGGCAAGACCGCCTCGCAGGTAGCCCTCCGCTGGCTCACGCAACGCGGCATCGTGGCCATCCCGAAATCCACTCACAAGGAGCGTATGCAGCAAAACCTCGACATCTTCGACTTTGCCCTCACCGACGATGACATGGCCCAAATTGCAACAATGAACCAGCACGATGCCGGCACCGTCAACTTCAACGATATGAACTTTGTGAAGTATCTAATCGAAAATTATGGATAAAAAAGATGACCATGAGAAGAACAATCACCCTTGCCGCCTTGGCATTTGTACTGCTGACGGCGTGCACACAAAACACAGAAAAAGAAATTGAATCCAATCAAACAAGCAATACTATGACAGAACAAAAAATGGTGTTCCTCAACAAGGAACTGAATCTGAATCTCGCAGGCATCCTGCGTCTTCCTGCCGAATTCGACCTTGGCAAAAAATACCCTGCCGTGGTTATCACAGGCCCTATGCTCTCCATCAAGGAGCAGGCTCAGTCGGTTTATGCGACACGCCTCACCGAGGCTGGATACGTCACCCTCGTTTTCGACGGCTCCTACTTCGGAGAGAGCGAAGGAATGCCCCGCTTTCAGGAACTGCCGGATGTGAAAGAGAGCGACATCGAAGCGGCAGTGGATTATCTCAGCAGCCTTCCTTACGTGGACGCTGACCATATCGGTGGCTTGGGCATCTGCGGAAGCGGCTCCTACATGTCGGTCGCCGGAGTGAAAGAGCCTCGCCTGAAGGCGGTCACTGCCATCGTGCCAGCCATTTCCAACATCGCCACGTCGCCGATGATGGGCTTCTTCAAGCCGGAGGACGAGGTGATGAAAGCCAAGGAAGCCTACGACAAAGGCGAGGGCGAGTTGATGCATCTCAACTTCATGCCGCGTGCCTTCGAAGAGGGCGCAGCCTACTATTACTCCGCGCGTGGCAACCGCAAAGGGTGGAGCAACCAGGTAGTGGCCTGGTCGCAGTTGGAACTCATCAAGTACAACGTTACCGAGATTATGAAAGGTATGCAGAAGCCCTATCTGGTCATCAGCGCCGAGAAAGCATGGAGCCGCCCCTCGTCGACCGAGATTTTCGAGGCTGTACCGCACACTAACAAGCAGATGGTGGTGCTCCCCGAAGCCTCCCACTTCGACCTCTACGACCTCGAACCCTACGTGTCGCAAGCCATGGAACACATTTTGCCTTTCTTCGAAAAGAATCTTTGGAGATGAAAAAGACTAGTTTGCTATTGTTCCTATTCCTATCACTTATGACAGCACAAGCTCAAACCTACGGCGATGAAGGCCCTACTTTGACCCCCAACACGATGGGCCTCGTTTATGAGGATGCCATCAATGAAAACCTGCCGGGCAAGGTGAACATCCAACGCGTCAACTACAAAATCGACGGCATTGAAGTGGTGGCCAATGTCTATACCCCTGCTGGCTACGATGCCCAAGGCAGTTATGCGGCTATCATCGTCGCCCACCCCAACGGGGGCAGCAAAGACCAGGTGGCGGGCCTTTATGCGCAGAAACTCGCCGAGGCAGGATTCATCACCATCGCCTTCGATGCCCGATATCAGGGCGAGAGCGGCGGTATGCCGCGCCGTACCGACAAGCCAGCCAACCGCATAGGCGACATTATGGGCGCTATTGACTATATCCAGCAGTACCCAGGTGTTGACCCCGACCGTATCGGGGCCTTCGGCATCTGTGGCGGTGGCGGCTACACTTTCGCGGCTGCCCAAACCGACAAGCGTATCAAGGCAGTTGGAACGTTGAGCCTTTTCAATACCGGCGATGTCAGGCGAAACGGCTATATGTGCACACAAACGAGCGATATTATGGAGCGGCAAAAAGAGGCGTCACTGGCCCGCCAGAAAGAGGCGGCAGGTGGTGAACCGGAGCTTGCCGGTTTTATGAATTGGACTCCAGAAGAAGCCCGAAAAATAAAAGTCGACCTCTACCGCGACGGCTATTTCTACTACGGCGTGACCCACAAAACCCCTAATGCACCAGGCACTTATCTTAAGAGTTCGTTGATGGACATGATGGCCTGGGATGCCACCGACCACGCCGACCTCATCGACCAGCCCCTGCTCATCATCGCGGGCGAGATAGCCGACAGCCGCTATATGTCGGAAGAGGCTTTCGCAAAGGCAAACCGCACCGCCGACAAGGAACTCTTCATCGTCCCCGGCGCCACCCATATCCGCACCTACTTCGTCAAGGAGTATGTTGAGCAGATTACCGAAAAAATCCAGAAATTCTACACAGATAAACTTGACAAACAATGAAAAGAACACTTATCATCGCGACATTGGCCATCATGAGCCTTTTCGGCACCACGGCCTGCGCACAAAAGAAAGGAGAAAACATGAACAGTTTGAACAACAAGAAAGTGCTGGTGGCCTACTTCTCGTGGAGCGGCAACACCAAGGCGGCTGCCGACTACATCGCGCAGAAACTCAACGCCGACCAGTTTGAAATCGTCCGCGAGGCCGACTATCCCACCGACTACGACGAGTGCGCCAACGAAGCCAAAGCCGAGAAAGACGCCAACACTCATCCTGCCATCAAAGGCACGGTGAACAACATGGCTCAATATGAAGTAGTTCTCATCTGTGTCCCCTGCTGGTGGTACACTGCCCCGATGCCCGTCTTCACCTTCCTGGAACAATACGACTTCAGCGGCAAGACCGTCATCCCGTTCTGCACGGCTTACACCGCAGAATATGAGACCCTCAAAGACATCGTCAAGGCCACGCCCAAGAGCGACCACCGCGACGGCATCTGTG
>JAEEGK010013085.1_pt1 | contig 18759 bp, 15 predicted proteins | sample 8958771 | NCBI WGS metagenome assembly JAEEGK01 (sample SAMN16246547, study PRJNA631951) | gut metagenome | biome: gut microbiome; feature: rumen; material: SC-attached | host: Bos | place: Iran: Karaj | collected 2018-10
GCCCAAGCAGGAGTGGCTGGAGCATATGCAGCAGCCGGTAGATCCCATCCATGATACCCCCAGAGAGCGTATGGTGAAAGAGGGACAGTGCCTGCGCAACGGTCAGTATACCCAGGCTTTCGGCGAGGAGACCTCCCTGGAAAACGCTTATCACTGGGTTTCCCAGATGGGATGGGTATGGTCCGTCCAGTTTCCCATGATGGCCATCCGGGACCTGGCCCCCGATGACGACGAATTCCTGCGGGTCTTCCGCATCGTCTTTGCCACTGCCGGCAAGAACCAGTTTATAGAGCCCTTTGCCAAGGAGGGCCTGCGGCAGCATCTGGGCGTTCCCCACTGGGTGGACGACAACGACGGACGGCTGCTGGGGTCTTACATCATGTACATGCTGGATGTGCAGCAGGTGCCATATGAGGTGGAGCGCTGGACAGAGGATGAGACCTGGCTCCGCTTGAAGACAGAGGATTTCACGGCCCGCTACGAGATGGCACCTCTGGATGAGCTGGTAGATGCCTATGAGGCCCAGTGGAACGGCGCGGCGAAGACCCTGGTCTCCCCGGAGTGGTCCTGCGTGATCGAAGGCCGTGATGACGAAGACATGATCATCAAGGTCATCCGCCGGGAAGATCCCCGGATGGTCTGAGAGGAGGATAGGGATGTTATTCAGAGAAGACAAGCTGGCGCGTCTGGACGCCGAAACGATCCGCAAGTCGGTGGGCTGGTACAGATGGACCCATGATTTGGTAGAGGTCACCGGCGCCGACGCACTGGAGATCCTGGAGAAGCTTTACGTCAGCAACATCGGAAAGGTGTTCCCCGGTAAGACGAAGTATACCGTCATGCTGGACGAGAAGGGCGAGATCATCGACGACGCCATCGTCATGCACATGAGCGAGGACGTGTACTGGGTCTCCACGCTCTATGGTCCCCGTCTGATCCCCTGGATCGAGGCCCACGCGGAAGGAAAGGACGTCCAAACCCGCCTGATCACCTATGACTGGGATATGTACGCCATTCAGGGGCCGGAATCCCCCGCCGCTGTGGAGAAGCTGCTGGACACGCCGCTGGAGGGTATGAAGCGCTTTTCCGTGGCCGCCAACTCCATCGGGGGCGTAGGCGTATACGTCCACCGCTCCGGCTTTACCGGAGAGAACGGCTTCGAGATCTATTGTGCCCCCGAGCAGACCGGAGAGATCCGGAGCCGAATTGCCTCTGCGGTGGAGGCGTCCGGCGGCCGGGAAATCTACACGCTGGAGGTCTACGTCCGCTCCATCCCCATGGAAAAAGGCTTTGCCCTGAAGCAGGACTTCAAGCATCTCAACCCTTATGAGTGCGGTCTGGGCTGGTCAGTGGATCTGGAGAAGGAGTTCATCGGCAAGGAGGCCACCCTGGCCATTCGGGAGAATCCCCGCTATCAGATGGTGGGTCTGGTGTTTGATTGGGAATCCACAGAGGACATCAGTATCTGGGAGCGTGTTTACCTGTACGGGGTAGAGGTAGGGCGGTGCGCTCAGGCCATCTACGGCTATACGGTGGACAAAAACATCGGATTTGCCACGATCCGCGCCGGCATCCCGGAGGGTACCCGCGTCACAGTGGGACCCAACGGCTCACCTGCCACGGTCGTGAGCAAGGTTTTCTGTTAGGAGGTCAGTCATGGGACGCTTGGATAATAAGGTCTGTATCGTGACCGGCGCTTCCGCCGGTATTGGCAGGGCAACCGCCGTTCTGTTCGCTCAGGAAGGAGCGAAGGTGCTGGCCGCAGCCCGCCGGGAGGACCGGCTGAAGGAATTATGCGACGAGTGCGCCGGCCTGCCGGGCACGGTTGCGTATTGCGTGGCCGACGTGAGAGATCCCGAAGCGGTGAAGACGATGGTACAGGCAGCGGTTGAGGCGTTCGGCCGGCTGGACGTGGCTGTCAACAACGCCGGCGTCATGGATGACAACACAGCCATCGCCGATATGTCCGACGAGATGCTGCAGGAGGTCTTTGCCACCAACACCTTCGGCCTGATGTACTGTTTGCGCGAGGAGTGCAAGCAGTTTCTCAGCCAGGGAGATGGCGGCACGATTGTCAATATCTGCTCCGTCGGCGCATCCCACCAGACGGCCGGCGCCGCCTATTGCGCCAGCAAGGGCGCCGTTCTCTCCGTCACCAGAAACACCGCCTATATGTACAAGGAGGAGGCCATCCGCTGCAACGCCATCTCACCCGGCGGCGTGGTGACGGATATTCCCCTGGTGATGCCGCCTGCCGATGAGTTCGGCTTCGGACGGACCAGCGAACTCCTCAATTTCTCCGGTGAATTGGCTATGCCGGAGGATCTTGCCGATGCCATCCTGTTTCTCGCAAGTGATCAGTCCCGCTATGTCAACGGCGAGGAGATCAAATGCGACGGAGGCTGGACCTGTTTCTAAAATATATTATTATTTATAGGAGGACACAACCATGTCATTTTCTCTCGATTCCAAAGTGAAGGATATCTTGAAGGATTCCCGTGCCAGTGAGGTGCTGGAGAAGTTCGCTCCCGGTTCCACCACGAACCCCCAGATGAAGCTGGTCGGCGGTCTGACGCTGCGCAAGCTTGCCAGCTTCCCCCAGTCCGCTTATTTGCAGCCGCACCTGGAAGAGCTTGAAAAGGAGCTCCAGGCCATCGAATAAGCCGTCACGCTAACAGAGGCGCCGCACGTATGTGCGGCGCCTGTTTTGCTTTCTGGCGGGCGGAACAACGGAAAACACGTTGCGGAGGTCGGAGGTTCAAGTCCTCCCCCCGCAACCATGAAAAAGACTCATCGGATATTCCGATGAGTCTTTTTTTGTCATGCCATAAGGCCGCTCTTGCTTTTGCTCTTCGCTATGAGGTTGTTTAAGAACCTCGCGGGTATGTGGAGCAGCATTCCGAGGACTGCTGCGCCCAGGAAGAAGAGAGCGAGTACTCCCATACAGTGCCAGTAGGTGTTGCCGTATCTGCCGGAAATACACTCGCGCATGGCATCCATGGCATAGCCGAAGGGCATGAACGGGTAAATTTTTTGGAATATCGGCGGCATTACATCGACCGGATAAGTGCCGCCTCCGCCTGCCACCTGTAAAAGGAGCAGGAAGATTCCGACGGCGAGTCCCGCGTTCTCAAAGGAGAATACGAGGGCGTAGTTTATCATCATGAAGACGATGCCGTTCATCAGTGCCTGCAGCATGAAGAGCCAGGGGTGTAGGCACTGGATACCGACGTAGAGAAGGTCGCCTATCGCGACACCGAAGCCCTGGATGAGGCCTATAATCAGGAAGGTTCCGTACCTTCCGAAGTAGTGCTCGTGCAGTTTCAGATTTTCAAACTGCTCGGGCTTCTTTATTCTCGTCTTGATGATTATCGCGGTGAAGAGCGAGCCGATTCCCTGGGCGAGCACGGTGTAGAATGCAGCCATGCCTGAGCCGTAGTTCTCGGTCTCATAGAAGACCTTTGTGTCCATCTTTATGGGCGATGCAAGGTATTCCGCGACGGAGACATTGTCGTTTGCCAGTATGTCAGTGACATTGTTTATGGTCTCGTTCGCGCCTATGCGCTTGAAAATTTCAGAGAGCGTTATCGTGGCGCTCTGGATGAAGGCGATTGATTCGTTTGTGCCTTCAATACCCTCCTCGAGGGAGCCCAAGGCGTTGCCGTAGCTTGAGAGAAGGTTCGAGATACCGCCTATGTCGCCCTCGATTTCATTGAAAATGTTGATTGTCGTATCGAGGGCGGCCCTGGTATCGAGAATTGTCTTCTCGAGGTCGGAGGTCGCGGTCGAGACGATGTCGCCGACACCGCCCACGGTCTTGCCGGCGCTTGAGACGAGGTTCTCGGAGGCAGAGATGAGGCTGCCGGCAGATGCGGCGAGGCTCTGCGTGCTCGCCAGCGCGACCTCGTAGTTTTCAAGCTTCTCACCGAGGTCGGTGAGCCTGTTGCCCAGGCCGGTGAATACCGTGCCGGGGTCGTAGCCGTTGGCGTCCAGGACGGAGGCCGCGGCGGAGACGTATTTGACTATCGTCTCAATGAAGGTTGCGTTTATCTGCTGCGTTACGGCGGTCTTCGCCTTGCCGAGAATCTTGGGCGCTATCGCATTCTTCTTGACATTTTCATAGTAACGCAGGTTGGGATTTTTGAAACTTCCGTTTGAAAAGCTCATGGCGTTCGCGCTGAAATCCTCAGGGATTATTATTGCGGCATAGTATTTGCCGGAGCGAACGCCCTCTATGGCCTTCTCGGAGGACTCCTCAAAGACCCAGCCTATGTCCTCATTGGCCTGAAGGGCATCGATTATCTTATCGCCGAGGACGATGTCCAGGCCGAGCACGTCCGTGCCCGCGTCCTCGCTGAAGACGGCCACTGAAATCCTGCCCGTGGCCTCGGGCTCATACGGCGCCCAGTTTGAGAAGATATTCATCCAGGCATAGGCGAGAGGGACCAGGATGAGTCCCATGGCGATGATTATCGCAACGACACTTGAAAAGATCTTTTTCTGGTCGTGTTTTATGATGGCGAGGATGTTTTTCATGATTCATCCTCCTTTTCCTGCGGCTTCTCATCCGTGAGATCGGAGTATGTCCGGTCCACCAGGCTGTCGCGGTAAGCGACGTGCAGAAGGTAGATTGAGATGATGAACATGACGAGGGCCCAGACAATTATGAAGGCCACCTTGTCACTCTCGGTAAACCACATTACGAAATAGAGAATGAACGGGGATAAAATCATGGTGATGAAGCCGTATCTTATGCGTTTTTTATTCGCTTCATGCTGTTCCCTGACCTGCTCCGCAAGTCTCTCGATTATTTTCTTATCCTTCATCACAGCACCTCCGTCTCTTCAATTTCTTCTTCCACGAAGTCGTGAAGTCCCATGAACGGACGCCGTATGATAAGGCCTATGATAAGGCCTATGACGGCATAGACCGAAAGTTCAAGCAGACGGACGAGGAAGTGGTTTCCGTAGATGCCGCTTATTGTCTCCCTCATCGCGTCAATCGCGTAGGGGAAGGGGAAGAACTTGTAAATCTTGCCGAATATCGGGGGCAGGATCTCAATCGGATAGGTTCCGCTTGAGCCTGCGATCTGAAGTACCATGAGTATTACGACTATGGCCTTGCCGATATAGCCGAACGATAAAGCCATGGCATATATGAACAGGACAAATACCGCGCTCGTCACCGCCGCTGACAGCCACATGAGCCATGGGTGTACGGGTGAGCATTTGAGGAGGAATATATCTCCCGCGACAATTATTGCCGCCTGAATCTGACCGAACAGGAAGAAGGTGAGATATCTTCCGAAGAAATACTGTGTCTCTCTGAGACCCGGGAATTTCTCCCGGTCGACCCTCGTCTTTATCATGGAGGCCAGTATGACGCCGCTGACCCAGATTGCGAGAATTGAATAAAACGGTGTCATTGCGGCTCCGTACGAGGCGACTGTGTATATCTCCTCTGTCTCAATGTTTACGAGGGAGGAGAAGAAGGCGCTGTACTTCTCGGAGTCGCCGTTTAAAAGATCCATCAAAAGGGCGAGGCGCTCGTTCTCGTCGGCATTTTCAACCTTTTCGATAATGTCGCCGAGCCGTGAACTCGCTGAGCGGATTGCGGTCTGCAAGTGCGCGAGCGAGGTGTCGAGGCTGTCCATGGTCTCTCCGGTTGCGGAGAGGACGGGACCGACATTGTCGACTACGGTGTAGACGTCGGCGAGGAAGGGGCCGAGCATCTTTACGGTGTTCTCGACATTGTCCATTATTATCTCAAAGGTGGGTTTTAAGGTGTTGTTCTCCATATTGCGGAAATAGGAGATGCCGGCGACCAGATGCTCCCTGTTTACGGGGAGGTTCTCGAAGTCGGTTGTAAATGTCTTTACGCGGTCGAGCATCCTGTCGATGGCTGAGATTGCGGCATCCGAACCCTCTATGCTGTTGTCGGCAGGGAGGGTCGAGCGGATGTTCTCAAGCATTGAGACAATCTCGCTTACGCGTGTTCTTACATTGTTTATCTGTTCCGCGGTGGCGGGATCGGGCTCGCCTATTCCGCTGACAATCTTCTCGATTTCCGTTATCCGGCTGTCCACCGCGGCTATTCTCTCCGCGAAGGTGGAACGGAATCTCGAGATGGCGGAGCTCGCCTCGTTTAAACCTCTCTGTGCGGCATAGAGGTGGCTCTGCTTGTTTTTGGAACTTTCGGAATATTTGCCGTTTATGTCCTTTACGGACTGCTTTATTCCGGCATTGTTGTCGATAAAGGTCGTAATCGACTTGTCGTACGCGTCGAGCGCGTCTTTCAGTGCTGAGAGCTGAACTAAAATGGCGTCAGCCGAGTCCTCGGTGAAGTCCTCTATCTTGGGCGCGACGCTTCCGACCTTGTCGAAGACAATGCCGAATACGTTCTCAAGATACTTTTTGTTCAGGCTTGACTGTACCGTCTCCGCTGCCGTCTGGGTTATCTTGGACGCTATTGCGTTTTTCTTTGAATTCTCGTAGTAGGTCAGAGGAGCCTTCTTGTCGAGCAGGGCCTGCTCGAAGTGATACATATTATTTGTCAGGTTGTCCTCGAAGATGACAGCTGCGTAGTACTTGCCTGACTCAACTCCTTTAATTGCCTCCTCGGGAGTCTTCGGGAACTGCCAGCCTATGGCCTTGTTCTCTTTAAGTCCCGCAATGACCTCGTCGGAGACATTGACGAACTGCCCGTCTTCGAGCTTTATACCCTTGTCATATGAAGCAACGGCGACCTTAATATTGCCCGTATGGGCATAAGGGTCGCCGTTGGCGTAAATATTTATCCAGGCATAAAGCGCGGGCAGAATGCTTATGACGACAAGTATTGCCAAAACAAAAAGATGCTTTGACACGGACTTTATATCGTCTGCAAAAATCTTCAGTATGCTCAGCAAACGCATCACACTCCATAACAGTTCGGTTTATGTGTTTGCCTTCATTATAAAGGATTTGATGCGTAATTGGAACAGTTAATAACCTATTATAATACCGAGCAGGATGAAGAGGATGACGAGCGCGAGATTTGCCGCAAAGAGCGGGACGCTGCGCTTCACCCATCTGAAGTAGTCCATCTCTATCATCGAGAGGGAGATGAGGAGGACGGGCGATGTAGGGAAAAGCACGTTGGTATAGCCGTCCGCGAAGGTGTAGATGAGCACTGAGAGCTGGTCTGAAAGACCGAGGTTCAGTGTCGAGAGAAGGCCCATTACGAGTATCGCCTTGGCCGTGGACGAGGAGATGAAGAACTCCAGTACAAGGACGATGGCGTATACGATAAGGGCTATGAGGAATATATTCTTTCCCTGTGCGAGGGTATTGATCGAGTTTGCGATGGTCGGCATTATGTGGCCCTCATCAAATACATATTTGATTGAGGCGGAAAGGCCGATGAAGACGATTGTCGGAAGGGCGCCCGCAAAGCCGCTTAAGAAGCTTTTCAGCACCGTTTTTTTCTCCGCTGCGCAGAGTATTCCGGCAAGGATTCCGAAAATCAGGAAATATGCGATGAGAATCGGTACGGTATAGCCGCGGAGCGCCTCGGTGAAGGAGCAGACGGCTATCAGCACCAGACTTATAATCAGGAAAACGGCGTAGACCGTTTTCGTCTTTTTCATGTCCGCGGCATCTGCCGGGCTGCTCTCGAGCGAAGCGGTCTCCCTTATTCTCAGGTCGTGCTCATAGGTGTAGCTGCTCTCGGGATTCTTCCCGATTCTGCGCAGATAGAGGGCGATAAAGCCCTGGAGGAGCAGGTACATGACAATGAAGATTATGAGTCTGTACCAGATATGCTCCATGGGGTTCGCGCCGATAATCTGGCAGGCGAGGAGCACGGTGAAGGGGTTTGTGACGGCGCTTGCGAAGCCGAAACCGCAGGAGATAATGCATATGAGGAAACCCGTGAATGAGTCATATCCCACGGCAAGGCAGAGGACCGTCACAATAGGCAGCATGGTCAGCATCTCCTCGAAGAGGCCGAGGAAGGCGCCGAAGCACATGAAAAGGAGCGAAATGACGGCTGTCATGAGCTGTTTTCTGCCTTTGAAACGCTCAGAGACGGAGCCCACGAGGGCGCCTATGCCGCCCACGTCATTCATGACCTGGAAGGCGGCCGAGATAGTGAGCAGGAAGAGCGACAGCATGATGAGCGTCAGTCCGTCGCCCGAGGCAAATACGAGGAAAGGAGCCAGAATGCCCTTCCATATCGGTATTCCCTTTACGCCTTCAAGCAGACTGTACTGCGCATAGTTTGCGGTGCCGTCGGGATTTGTGCCAAAGGTGCCTGCCGGAATGACAAATGTTAAAACTATTGAGAATGCCAGCAGCACCAGCAGAAATACGGTGACTGTTATGAATGTTTTCTGCGAGATGTTAATCAGCGTTTTCTGACTTTTCAATTGTCTCTCGCTCCTCTCTGAGTAAATCGATTATGAGTGACCACTGCGCGCATTGATTGCGGTCGGTCAGGGGATAGAAATAGTAGAGTTCATTTCCGTGGTAGAGCTCAAACTCCTCACCGCCGGAAAAGGCCAGGGCGGGAATTTTCTCAGTGGGTATTTCAAACTGAATGTTTTCGGACCTGTAGGTGAATGCGTCGCGGTTTAAGGTACAGACGCCTTTTTCTTTTCTCTTTTTGGGCTTTTCGTCCGCGAAAATCACGGTCTCGACCTCTGCTTCAAGGTTTATGCCGTCCGAAAGGGCATCCTTTTCCATCGCCTTGATTTTATCGTAGTAACCGGGGATATCACAGAGTTCATCCGCAAAGCGGTAATGCTCGTCGAGATGGTGAACCGCGCCGCAGGCGGTGCAGATGAGGTCGTTGCCCTCTGAGGCCGTGGTGTAGAGCTTCCCGCAGTCCGCACAGCGGTAGAGGATGGTCTCAAGGCCTTTGGCCCTGTCCTTCTGAGGGTAGTTTACGACGATGTCCTCGCGGCTCTCGTGGATTGTGCGGTCGATTGTCTCGCTGATCTCCTCAACCGACATGGTCTTCAGCTCTTCGGGTGTAATTACCCTTCTTGCGGTGATGTATACATCACCCTTGAAGAACTTCTTACGCCATTTGGGGTTGGTGAAATACGCGCCTGAGATGTTCGTAAGTACGAGGGGTACGCCCATTCTCTTGTAGAGGGCGGCGGCGTCCTCCACTATCGCGCTGCCGCGGCCGTCCGGGCTCAGCCTTCCCTCCGGGAAGACGACGACCGGATAGCCTGCCTTTACCGTGCGCATTATTTTCAGCGCCGCCGCGTCCGTGCAGAGAATCCTCTTCGGGATCATGCCGCATTTTATGAAAATGGTATGGATGACGGGCTTCATGAATATGTGATGATTTATGACATATGCCGCGTTGTACGCTTTGAGCAGTTCCTCGACATAGAAGAAGTCGTAGAAGGAGACATGGTTTACGAGCAGTACAAACGGGGATTTTAAACCTTCAAGCTTTTCACCGTCAATGTGAAGACGCTGGTAACGCTTTCTCCAGAGGGGCACGAAGGTCTTTATTATGAAATACATTGCGGAGTCGGGCGTTTTGTCCTTGCCCTTGAAGAAGACCTTGTCGAGCACGAACCAGAGCATGAAAAAAAGCACACCCATCATAAAGAGGATGATGAGAAGCAGTACCCACAGGGGAATTGAGCTCATGATGAATGACCTCACGCCTGCGCCTATAAGATTTGAGGTTACAATCGACGGAATTACGCCCGTCGCGACGGTCAGGATATATCTGCGGTAGCGGATATCCCTGCTGCTCGCGAAGTAGCATATTGCGCCGAAGGGAATGACCGGGGTTATGAAGAGCAGGTACATCAGCATTGAGACGTTGTTTTCTTTTCTGTCCGCCGCTATCTGCTCAATCCGCTTTGCATCCTCCCTCGACTTCGCCGCCTCGAAGCGGAATACGCGCACGAGGAGATAGATGATTGTTGCACCGATGCATACGCCCGCGTCACACAGCAAAAGGGCGATGATGAAGGGGTAGCTCAGGCCGCTTGTGACCTGGATGAACTCCGCGGGAATGAAAATTACGACCATCTGCAGGGCTTCAATGAGCGCCACCGCTATTCCGCCGTAGATTCCCTTCGCGCTCAGGAGGGCCTTCGCGCCCTCCACATCGTTGTTCAGCTCCATTTTAAAGAGCGGAATCATTATGTCTTTCAGGAAATATGCGAACAGGGCCAGTATGCCCAAAAGTGCTATAAGAGTTACGATTCTTTCAGCCGTCTTCTTATTCATTAAAAACCTTCTCTGCATATAAATTTCGCCGGAAAAAGTTTCTGCCGGGGAAAACACTATCACTTATTTTATACAACATTCTTAAATAAATGTCACTTTTTTGTTATTTTTTTATCTAATATTGCCTACACGCGCAAAATGATATTATAATAAGGGTGTATTATTTCGGAAAATTCCGAAGGAGGAAAAGCACATGTTAATTATTCCCGCAATTGATATCTACCAGGGTAAGGTCGTAAGACTTCTCAAGGGCAACTACGACGAGATGACCGTCTACAGCGACGATCCTTTCCAGTATGTTGAAGACTTCAAGAAACTCGGTGTGACACATGTTCACATTGTTGACCTTGAGGGTGCCCGCGAAGGTACTACACCCAACATCGAGATCATCAAGAAAATCGCATCTGACGACGAGATCTTCACACAGGTCGGCGGCGGTATCCGTAACATGGAGACCATCGACAAGTACCTTGAAGCAGGCGTCGACAGAATTATCATAGGCACCGCCGCCGTAACCGACGAGGAGTTCCTCAAAGCGGCCATAGACAAGTACGGTGCTGATGTAATCGCCGTAGGCGTGGACATCATAGACGGCAATGTAGCCATCAAGGGCTGGACGGAAAAGACCGACTATGACACCTTCACCTTCTGCGAGAGAATGGTTCACCTCGGTGTCCAGAACATCATCTGCACGGATATCTCAAAGGACGGTACTCTTGAGCACATCCGTCTTGAGCTCTACAAGGAGATGCAGATGTGGTTCGACCTCAACATCGTGGCTTCGGGCGGACTTACATATATGGAGGACGTAAAGGGCCTCCGTGACCTCAACATGTACGGTGCAATCATAGGCAAGGCCTATTACACCGGAAAAATAGATCTTAAGGAAGCAATTGAGGCAGCCAAATAATGTTCCTTGAGCTTTTAAAGCAATTTATCGGAGAATACTTCCTGCTGGTCATATCGGCTCTGGGCTTTTTGCTCATACTCTCGCATGACAATGCGAGCCTGATCGGCAGGAAGACCATAAGAACAATACGGGCGCTGGTAATACTGGCGTTCGTTTTGGCATGCGCGGATTTCGCCGAATCCTATTTTGCGGACCTGCCTTATCCCACACTCTGGCGTAAGATTCTGTCATGGATAGGTTACACTATGCGGCCGCTTATTGTCGCCATGCTGATGAGAATCCTGGTCTTCGGTAACAGAAAGACTGTATCCCTTTATCTGCCGATTGTACTGACGGGACTTGTTTACGCGGCGACTTTCTTTGAGAAGACCCGGGGACTTACGTTTGACTACGGCGTGCATAATAACTTCATACGCGGACCGCTGAGCTATACATCGCCCGTGGTGTGCGTATTGTACATGCTCGCGCTGATTGTGATGGTCATAAAGAAGTTCGAGGAAGAGGGCCTGACGCGTGAGGTCAGGGCGGTCGTATGGTGCGCCATAGCATGTCTCGCCGCAGGCTTCTACGAGATGTTCGTAGGTTCGGCCGGTATCCTGAACTCCGCCATCCTCGTCTCCTGTCTGTTCTACTACCTGCTCTTCTTCTCGCAGGCCACACAGGAGGAAAAGGAGGAGAAGGAACTTCTGCTCTCGGACCAGCGGGCGGCAATGGTTGTACAGGAAATCCAGCCGCGATTCATACTTGAGATTTTAAACAGGGTTCAGGATCAGATAAAGTCCTCGCCGCGCGTGGCGAGCCAGACCCTGGACAACCTTGTCGACTACCTGGAGAAGAACCTCGAGGCGACTGACTTCGTTCATCCCGTACCATTTGAGGAGGAGATGAACAGGGTAAAGACCTATGTCCGCATAATCCAGACCGGTTTCCCCGGACTGCGCGTGGAGCTTCAGCTTGAGGACAAGGACTTCCAGCTCCCGGCCCTCACGGTCATGCACATGGTCGAAAACAGCATAAACCATGCCTTCGAGGGCAGAAACACGGGCACGATAACGATCAAGTCGTTCGGCTCGGAATCCGGCCATACCGTCATCATCCAGGATGATGGCGTGGGCTTCACGAGCCGGGACGAGTACACATCTGAAAACCAGGGCTCGCGTTTCGGCATTGAGAACGTCACCGACCGCCTGCAGCGCATGTGCAACGGTGACCTGAACATAGTCTCAAAGCCCGGAGCGGGCACGACGGTCATGATCTCGATTCCGAATGAGGATGTAAAGATGCCCGACAAGAAACAGAGAAGGCGTCTTGTTATCCCCGGCAGGGAAAAGATGTAAAGAAAATACTTTTACAAGTAATTTAAAAACTGACTAAAAGGCACATTATATTGTGGCTCGTTTTGTGAGATGCCACAATAGAAATGTGCCTTTTGTAATGTTATAATTTATATGTATTTCAAAAGGGGGTAAGGACAGTGAAAGCACTCGAGGAAAAAATCCGCAGAGAAGCCGAGGTTTATCCCGGAAATGTCCTTAAGGTAGGTTCTTTTTTAAACCACTGCATTGATGTCCCTTTTATGTGTGAATGCGGAAAAGAGTTCCACAGACTCTTTGACGGCTGCGGCGTCAACAAGATTCTGACCGTTGAGGCCTCAGGCATTGCCATAGCCGTCCTGACAGCCCAGTATTTCGGCTGTTATACGGTCTTTGCCAAAAAGTCGAAGACGAGCAATATTTCTGACAATGTCTACTCGGCGCCCGTCCGTTCCTTCACACACAACTGTGTAAACCAGGTCATGATAGAGAAGAAATATCTCGAGCCGGGCGACAAGGTGCTTATCATAGATGACTTTTTAGCCCACGGCGAGGCCCTGACAGGACTTGTAAAGATTGTCGAGGACGCCGGAGCGGAGGTCATAGGCGCCGGCATCGTCATTGAAAAGGCCTTCCAGGAGGGCGGCAAGACGCTCCGCGAGCGCGGCTACCGCATCGAATCCCTGGCCCGCGTCGCGAGCATGGACGCCGACACCGGCGAGATAACATTTGTTGACTGAGTATATTAAAGGCCAAAGTGCTTTAATATATATTTTGAGAAAGAATTCAAAACGGGAGGAAAATGTACTATGAGAAGATTATTTGCTGTAGTACTCGCAGCCGTCATGATCTTCACCCTTGCCGCGTGCACAAAGGTGCCCGCAAACAACGGTGGTTCTGAAACAGCTGCACTGAAGGTTGGTCTTATCTGCCTTCACGACGAAAACTCGACCTATGACAAGAACTTCATCGACGGCTTCAGAGCTGCCTGTGAAAAAGCCGGTCTCAAGGAAGGCGAGTCTTTCTTCATCACCACAAACATTCCTGAAGGCGCAGAGTGCAAAGAGGCTGCTCTTGACCTCGCTGACAAGGGATGCACACTCATCTTTGCCGACTCTTTCGGTCATGAGCCGTATATGATCGAAGCCGCAAAGGAAATGCCTGACGTTCAGTTCTGCCACGCTACAGGCACAAAGGCTCACACAGAGGGCCTCAAGAACTTCCACAATGCTTTCGCAAGCATCTATCAGGGCCGTTACCTTGCAGGTGTTGCTGCAGGTCTCAAGCTCAATGAGATGATCGAAGCAGGCGACATCAAGGCTGCTGACGCCAAGATCGGTTATGTCGGCGCTTTCCCTTACGCTGAAGTTAAATCAGGTTACACATCATTCTTCCTCGGCGCACGCTCGGTATGCGAGTCCGCTACAATGGAAGTTATCTTCACAAACTCATGGTATGATGAGACACTTGAGAAGGAAGCTGCTCAGAAGCTTATCGGCGACAAGTGCGTACTCATCTCTCAGCACGCTGACTCCTATGGTGCTCCTACAGCCTGCGAGGACGCAAACGTTCCCAACGTTTCCTACAACGGCTCAACAGAGGCTCAGTGCCCGAACACCTTCATCGTTTCTTCAAGAATCGACTGGGAGCCTTACTACACTCTTTGCATCAACGCTCTCAAGGCCAACAAGGCTGAGGACATCCCTACAGACTATGTAGGTACAATCGAGACAGGTTCCGTTGTTCTTACAGACCTCGGTGCCAAGGCTACAGCCAAGGGCACAGCTGACAAGCTTGCCGAAGTTAAGGCCGGTCTCCTTGACGGTTCAATCCAGGTATTTGCAACAGCCAACTTCACAGTTGACGGCAAGACACTTGATTCCTATCAGGCTGACGTTGACGATATGGGCGACTATGTCGGTGAGACAGAAGTAATCAAGGACGGTGCGTTCCTTGAGTCTGAGTACCGCTCAGCTCCTTACTTCGATCTCGACATCGACGGTATCACAATCAAAGAGTAATCTCTTTTGAATTAAACTTACGGGCGGGGCACGCTCTTGCGTGCTCCGCCTACAGTTCTTTTTTTACGGAGGGATAACCGTGGCTGAAGTTCCTGCTATAGAACTTAAAAACATAACCAAAACCTTCGGTGACATCGTGGCAAACAAGGACGTCTGCCTCGAGGTGCAGCGAGGGGAAATCCTTTCAATCCTCGGTGAAAACGGTTCCGGAAAAACCACCCTTATGAATATGATTTCCGGAATCTACTTTCCGGATCACGGACAGATTTTTATTGACGGAAACGAAGTGGAAATAAGGTCCCCCAAGGACGCATATGACTACAAAATAGGAATGATTCACCAGCATTTCAAACTGGTAGACATCTTCACCGCAACCGAAAACATAATACTCGGCCTCGAAGACGAGGGCCGCTACAACCTGAAGAAATCCGCCGCAAAGGTCAAGGAGATAGCTGACCTCTACGGATTTGTTCTGGACCCGAACAAGAAAGTTTACGACATGTCCGTCTCAGAGAAGCAGACTGTCGAGATAATAAAAGTGCTCTACAGGGGCGCCGATATACTCATCCTTGATGAGCCGACCGCGGTGCTTACCCCTCAGGAGACGAAGAAGCTGTTCTCCGTCCTTCGCAAGATGAAGGAGAACGGCAAGTCAATCATAATCATCACCCACAAACTCAATGAGGTTATGGAGATATCCGACCGCGTGTCGGTTCTCAGAAAAGGCCAGTATATCGGCACCGTCAAGACGAGCGAGACGGACGAGGCGGCCCTGACCGAGATGATGGTGGGCAAGAAAATCGAGCTCAACATTGACCGCACGGAGCCGAAAGACCCCGTCGACAGGCTCATAGTCGCGGGCCTCAACTGCACGAACCGCGACGGCGTAAAGATGCTGGACGATGTATCCTTCACCGCAAAATCAGGTGAGATACTCGGCATAGCGGGTATCGCCGGTTCGGGCCAGCGTGAGCTGCTCGAGGCCATAGCGGGCCTTCAGCATTTAGACTCCGGCTCGATAATCTACAACAACCCCAAGACGGAGATGCAGGAGAACCTGCGAAACAAGACTCCGCTTCAGATAAGGGAACTCGGCGTACGTCTCTCGTTCGTGCCTGAGGACAGACTCGGCATGGGTCTTGTCGGAAACATGGACCTGACGGACAACATGATGCTGCGTTCCTACAGAAAGGGTAAGTCTGCTTTTGTCGAGAGAGGAAAGCCGAAGGAGCTGGCCGAGCGTATTATCGAGGAACTCGAGGTTGTAACGCCGGGCGTCACAACGCCGGTCAGAAAGCTCTCCGGAGGCAACGTCCAGAAGGTGCTTGTCGGCCGTGAGATATCCTTAAGCCCGACAGTGCTCATGGCCGCGTACCCCGTACGCGGACTCGACATAAACTCCTCCTACCTCATCTACAATCTTTTGAACCAGCAGAAGGAGAAGGGAGTCGCCGTAATCTTCGTAGGCGAGGACCTCGACGTCCTGATAGCCCTCTGTGACCGCATAGTGGTCCTGGGCTCAGGCAAGGTCACGGGAATTGTGGATGCGAGAAAAACAACGAAGGAAGAGGTCGGTCTCTTGATGACCAAGACCTTTGACAGCGGGGAAGGGGGCAAGGCCTGATGGGTTTCCATATAGTCAAACGCAAGAATATGGAATGGTGGAAAGCCTGGCTTGTCCGTATCATTTCAATTCTCCTCGGTATAATGCTCTCAGCCGCAGTCACCGTCTTCCTGACGGGCAAGGATCCGGTAAACGTCTTCACGACAATGTTTGACGGAGCCTTCGGCACGGAGCGCCGCCTCTGGTCACTGCTCCAGGGCATTGCGATGCTCCTTTGCATCTCCCTCGCCGTAACGCCGGCCTTCAAGATGCGATTCTGGAACATCGGCGCGGAGGGCCAGGCCCTCATGGGCGGCCTCGCCTCAGCAGCGTGCATGATGTTCATAGGCGACCGCCTTCCGAACTGGCTCATGCTCATAGTCATGGCGGTGACCTCAATGCTCGCAGGTGCCATCTGGGCGGTTATTCCCGCGGTCTTCAAGGCACGCTGGAACACCAACGAGACGCTCTTCACCCTCATGATGAACTACATCGCCATACAGCTTGTGTCGTATTACATCTGCGTATACGCGACAGGCGGTTCGGGCAAGATAGACGTCATCAACCCCGTAACTCACACGGGATGGCTCCCCGCAATAGGCGGCAAGAGCTACCTTCTCAACATAATCATCGTCCTGGTACTGACGGTTGTCATGTACATCTACCTCAAGTACTCAAAGCAGGGCTATGAGATTTCCGTAGTAGGTGAGTCCGAGAACACGGCGAAATACATCGGTATAAACGTACCGAAGGTAATTATCCGTACGATGATTATCTCCGGTCTCCTCTGCGGTATTACGGGCTTCCTGCTCGTCTCGGGTGCAGACCACACGATTTCGAGAGACACCATAGCGGGCCGCGGATTCACCGCGATCATGGTCTCCTGGCTCGCGAAGTTCAACCCGGCAGTTATGATTCTTACATCATTCCTGCTCGTATTCTTCCAGAAGGGCTCGACTGAGGTCTCGCAGCTCTGCGGACTCAACGCCTCCTTCTCGGACATAATCACGGGTATCATAATCTTCTTCATCATCGGTTCCGAGTTCTTCATCAACTACCAGATCAAGAAGAATGAAAAGGAGGTTAAGGCGTCATGACAATGCTTGTACAGTTTATTCAGCGCGCGGTAATGCAGGGCGTACCCCTCCTCTTCGGCTCGACCGGTGAAATTCTCACCGAAAAGAGCGGCCACTTAAATCTCGGTATTCCGGGTATCATGTATGTGGGCGCCATAGGCGGCGTAATAGGCTCCTTCTTCTACGAGGAGAAGGTCGGAGCCGCCAACATAAACCCGTTCCTCGCGGTCCTCATACCGCTTCTGACATCTATCCTGGGCTCACTCTTCATGGGACTCATCTATAGTTTCCTGACTGTAACCCTCAGGGCAAATCAGAACGTAACGGGCCTTGCCCTCACCACCTTCGGTGTAGGCTTCGGTAACTTCTTCGGCGGATCGCTCATCAAGATCTCCGGCTCCTCAATGCCGGCCATCACGCTCTCCGCCACATCAAAGTGCTTCAAGACAACACTCCCGTTTGCGAACTCGCTCGGTGTCGTAGGCAAGCTGTTCTTCTCATACAGCTTCCTTGCCTATGTCGCCATAGTGATAGCTCTCATCGCGGGCTATGTCTTGAACCACACCCGCACGGGTCTTCACCTGCGCGCCGTCGGCGAGAACCCGGCGACGGCTGACGCCGCGGGAATTAACGTAAACCGCTACAAGTACGTAACTACTTGCATCGGTTCAGTCATCGCCGGACTCGGCGGACTCTACTACGTAATGGACTACGCCTCGGGTATCTGGTCAAACGGCGGTTTCGGTGACCGCGGCTGGCTTGCCGTCGCCATCGTAATCTTCGCCATCTGGCGCCCGAACATAGCCATTCCGGCGTCCATCCTCTTCGGCGGACTCTTCATCATCTACAACTACGTATCAATCCCCGGCATGGGTATTGAGGCCCAGGAGCTCTTCAAGATGCTCCCGTACCTTGTAACGCTCATAGTACTCATAATCACGAGCATGCGTGAGAAGAGGGAATCCCAGCCTCCGCAGTCGCTCGGACTATCTTACTTCAGGGAAGACAGGTAAATGATTTTTTACATCGATCCGGGCACCGGAAGTATGCTCTTTACCATACTCATCGGTGTTTTAAGTGCCGGCGTCTATGCAATAAAAAATCTCATAATCAAGCTGCGCTTTTCGTTAAGCGGCGGCAAGGCTGACACAGCCAAAACAAACAACATACCGCTTGTTATCTTTTCCGATGACAAGCGGTATGATAACGTTTTCGAGCCCATCTGCGACGAGTTCGAAAAGCGCGGAAAGGACGTCGTTTTCATGACGGCGTCGCAGGACGACCCTCTTCTCCAGAAGCCCTATGAGCATGTAAAGACGCAGTTTATAGGTGAAGGCAACCGCGCCTTCGCAAAGCTCAACATGCTCAAGGCCGACATCGTCCTTTCCACGACGCCGGGCCTCGACGTCTACCAGTGGAAACGCTCCCGCGAGGTCAAATACTACGTCCACATAGTCCACCAGATAAGTGACGTCACCATCTATCACATGTTCGGCATAGACTACTATGACGCAATCCTCGCCTCCGGTGAGTACGAGATAGACCAGGTGCGTCAGCTTGAGGCTCTGCGCAAGCTTCCAAAGAAGGAAGTGGTT
>JAEEGK010013086.1_pt1 | contig 18758 bp, 27 predicted proteins | sample 8958771 | NCBI WGS metagenome assembly JAEEGK01 (sample SAMN16246547, study PRJNA631951) | gut metagenome | biome: gut microbiome; feature: rumen; material: SC-attached | host: Bos | place: Iran: Karaj | collected 2018-10
GCTCGTCCACGGTGCCGATGAAGCCCTCCAGGGGCCCGTCCAGCACTTTGACGCTGTCGCCCACCTGGAAGCCGATGGAGATCTCCCGCTTTTCCACCCCCAGGTCCAGGATCTCCTGTTCCGTGAGGGGGATGGCCTTGCCGTCGGAGCCGACGAAGCCGGTGACGCCGCGCACGTTGCGCACCACCTGCCAGCTCTCGTTGGTCAGGATCATCTTCACCAGCACATAGCCGGGGAAGGTCTTGCGCTCCTTCACGACGGTCTTGCCGTCCTCGATCTCGGTGACGGTCTCCATGGGGATGTTGACGTCCAGGATCATGTCCTCCATGTGCCGGTTTTCCCGGGCCTTGAAGATGGAGGTCTGCACGGTGTTCTCATAGCCGGAGTAGGTGTGCAGGACGTACCACTGCGCAATGTCTGCCATGGTGCTCGTCCCTCGTTAATGGCCGATGGAGATCAGCGTCTGCACGATCAGCATAGCCACCTGGTCGAATGCCCAGATCACGATGCCGGAGGCGACCATGACGGTCACGGCCACGATCACGTTCTTCGTGGTGGTCTTCCGGCTGGGCCATACGACCTTTTTCAGCTCGCTCTTCATGCCCCGGAACCAGGCTTTGATCCGGCTCCACAGCTGCGCGGGCTTGCCCTGTTGTTTTTCCTTCTTGTCGCTTGCCATTTCCGTCCTCCCAGCTTACTTCGTTTCCGTATGCACGGTATGCTTCCGGCAGAAACGGCAGTACTTGTTCAGCTCAAGACGTTCCGTGGTGTTCTTCTTGTTCTTCACGGTGTTGTAGTTCCTTTGCTTGCACTCGTTGCACCGAAGGGTGACACGGACGCGAGCTCCGTTCTTCGCCATGTTTGCGGCACCTCCTTATTAGATTCGCCCCAAAGGGCTTGTTGCCTCCCTGTACAGCGGGGGTTTTGCGCGCAGCAAAACTAACCCGTCTGCCGACAGGTAACGGTACTATACCACAGCCGTCAAGGCCGGTCAAGCATTATTTCAACTTTTTTGCAGCTTGCCTCTCCGGGCCCGCCGTGGTATGCTGGAGGCGGAAAAACCGCCGCCGGAGAAAGGAGAGACGCGCATGGAGGCGATGATCTTCGGCTTCTGCCTGCTCACCTGCGACATCAATATCTTCCTGCTGCTGTCCTATAAAACCTATAAAAAGACCCTTCTGGCCGTCCTGTTCAGCCTGCTCTCCCTGGCCCTGACCTGGGTCACGGTCCATTTCTGGAAGCTGCTGCTCCTTTCCAGCGGCAGGGATACCGCCCTCCTGGGCTTCCGCCATTCCCCGCTGGTCCCCATCCTTCTGGGCCTCCTGGCCCTGGCCGCCCTGGCCGGCCTCGTGCTGTCCGTCGTGCAGCTGGCGAAGAGCAAGAAACCGGAATGAATAACCGGGGCCCCTGCCGAACGGCAGGGGCCCCGCCCTTACTCTTTTATTTCTTCTTCTGGTTCTTCTCGTAGAGGATGCGCAGGCCGTCCAGCAGCAGGTTCTCGTCCAGGATGATGTCCCGCTTGCAGTGGGGGACGATCTTGCCGCTGAGCCCGCCGGTGGCGATGACGGTGCAGGTCTCTCCCAGCTCGCCCTCGATGCGCTCGATGAGGCCGTCCAGCATCCCGGCGTTGCCGTAGATGAGGCCGGACTGCATGCAGTCCACGCTGGTGGTGCCGATGACCTGCTTCGGCTCGTCGAAGCTGATGCGGGGCAGCTGGGCGGTGCGGGAGGCCAGGGCGTCGAAGGAGACCATGACGCCGGGGTAGATCACCACGCCCCGGAAAACGCCCTTGGAGTCCAGCACGGAGAAGGTGGTGGCGGTGCCCAGGTCCAGGATGATCTGGGGCTTGGGGTATTTCTGCAAAGCGGCCACGGCGGCCACCACCAGGTCGGCTCCCAGCTCCCGGGGGTCGCCGGAGGCGATGTTGAGGCCGGTCTTGATGCCGGGGCCCACCACCAGGGGGCTTTTGCCGCAGATCAGCTCCATGACCCGGATCAGCACGTTGTTCAGGGGGGGCACCACGCTGGAGACGATGCTCCCCTCGATGCTCTCCCGCTCCACCCGGTAGATCTCCAGGATGTTCTTCACCAGCACGGCATATTCCGCCTCGGTCTTGGTCAGGTCGGTAGCCACCCGGGTGAGGAAAATGGTCTTGTCCTTCTCAAAGCCGCCGATGACGATGTTGGTGTTGCCGATATCAAAGGCCAGGATCATAGTAACCGCTCCTTACTTGTTGTCTTTTCTGCCCAGACGGATCAGCCGGACGATCACGGGGCTCAGGATGACGTTGAAGAGCAGCTCGAAGAGGAAGTTGCCCCCCACCAGGCCCAGGATCATGTATTTCCCCACGCTCTCGAAGCCCATGGCCTGGCCCCATTCCGTGACCGTGGGAAGGAAGAACGTGAGGCAGCCCAGCAGGAAAATGCCCGTGTTCACCACCGGGGCCACGATGGCCGCCACGATGACCGCCACGGTCTCATTGACCTTGCTCAGGGCCCGGTACACCGCCCCGGCGCAGAGACCGGCCAGCGCGCCCTTGAGCAGCACCACCAGGATCGTCCCGACGGGGCTTATGACCAGGAAGGCCGCCGCGTCGCCGCTGAGGAGCACCACCAGGCCGAAGACGAAGCCCAGCCAGGCCCCGGCCAGCACCCCGTAGAGGGCGGCGCCCACCACGATGGGGATCAGCACCAGGCTGATGGAGAAGGGCCCGAAGCGGATGAAAGCTCCCAGGAACTGGAGGATGACCACAACGGCGGTCAGCAGCGCCAGCCCGGTGAGCTTTCGTGTGTTGAATCTCTTGCTTTCCATATTCAATTCCTCCTTGCTGTCGCCTCACTTGCCTGTGAGTGCGGCGCAAATTTCGGCCCCATTATAGCAGGCTTTCCCGGTTTGTAAAGCCCTTATGAAAATATATTTGCCGGGGCGGTGCCGCGCCCCGGCAGTATCCGTCAGTCTTCGTCCTCTTCCATGGCGTCGTAGTAATCCGATTCGGAGGCAAAGAGGACGTATTTGCCGTCCACCAGTCCATAATAGCCGCCTGCCGTGAAATAACCGCGCATGATTTTTCCCTCCTGTGATCCGTTTTCTGACCACAGTATACGAAACCCCCTGTCCATTAAACCGGACAGGGGGCCTTGTTTTCCGGAAAATACTTCACCGCACCAGGATCCACTCCAGGACAAAGACCACGCCGCAGCAGGTGGCGGCCACGGTGAGGAGGCTGCCGCCGAAGAAGGCCACGGCGGCCCCGGCGATCAGGGCGGCGACGCCCGCCAGGGGGACCTGGGTCGCCTCCACGATGGCGGGGAAGGTCATCACCGCCAGGGTGACATAGGGCACATAGTAGAGGAAGGAGCGGAGGAAGCGGCTGCGCAGGGGCTTGCGGATCAGGGTCAGGGGCAGCACGCGGATGGCGTAGATCACCGCGAAGGCGATGAGGATATACAGGTAGTTATGCATCCGGCTCCTCCTTTCGGGGGAAGAGCAGGGCGGCCAGGGCGGAGAGGCCCAGGGTCAGCAGGATGGTCCGCGTCCCGGCGGAGAGCTCCCGCAGGGCGGGCAGCACCCCGGCAGCCCAGCTGCACAGGAAGCCGAAGACCACGCAGAGGGCCACGCTCCTTTCCTTCCGGGCAGGGGGGATGATGATGGCCAGGAACATGCCGTAGAGGGCCACGCCCAGGGCGCTCACCACCCGCCCGGGCAGGATGGTGCCCATGAGGATGCCCAGGGCGGTTCCCAGGGCCCAGGCGGGCACCGCCACCGCCATGGCCCCGTAGTGATAGCGGGGCTCCAGGGCCCCGGGCCGGGCGATGCTGATGCCGAAGATCTCGTCCGTCACCGCCGCGCCCACCAGATAGCGGTGTCCGTTCTTCATTTCCGGGGAAATGCGCTGGCTGAGGGCGCAGCTCATGAGGAAATAGCGGGCGTTGGTGATGAGGGTCACCAGGGCCACCTCCCAGGGCGCGGCCCCGGCGCCGATCAGGGTGAACAGGGCGTGCTCCCCGGCGGAGGCGGTGCAGAGGACGCTGGCGATGAAACCCTGCAGGGGGGTGAGTCCCGCGTCCCTGGCGGCGATGCCCAGGGAAAAGGCCACGGCGAAATAGCCCAGGGCGATGGGGATGCCGTCCCGCACGCCCTCCGCAAAGGCGCTTTTCGCCCCCTTCGCCTGTTTCATGCCGTCGCCCCCTTCCCGTGATATGTGATTTAAACTAACATATTTCCCCTGTCCTGACAAGGGTTTTCTCATGCCGCCCCTCTATGCGGGGGCCTTATCTGCCTCCCTCTCTGAGGGAGGTGGCTCCGGCCTGGGCCGGAGACGGAGGGAGTCAGAGTATTTCATAGCGGCTGTTTCCGCTGGTTCACTCCATCATCAGCTTCGCCGCAGACAGCAGCGCAAGCAGCAGGAGGTTCACCAGGGTGAACACCAACAGGAACTTCCCCGGCTTCGCGTCGGGGCTGCGGGAATAGAGCTTCAGGCTGATGAGGCTGGCCAGGCTGGCCACCGGGGTCCCCAGGCCGCCGATATCCACCCCCAGCAGCAGCTCCCTGGCGTTGTCCGTGAAGCCGGAAAGGAGCAGGGCCGCGGGCACATTGCTGACGACCTGGCTTGCCAGCAGGGCCGCCCAGTATTCCCGCCCCGCCAGCAGCTTCCGCACCAGGGCCTCCACCGCCTCCAGCCGCGCCAGGTTCCCGGCAAAGACGAAGAAGGCCACGAAGGTCAGCAGCAGCATAAAATCCGCCTTCAGCAGCGTCTTCCGGTCCAGCGCCAGCAGCACCGCCGCCAGCACCCCCAGGAGCCAATACCAGGGCAGCAGGCGGAACACGGCCAGGAGGCAGAGGGCAAAGAGCCCCAGATAGAGCCATAGCAGCTTCTTGTCCGGCTTCGGCGCTTCCCCCAGGTCCGGGGCCAGCTTCACCCGCGGCAGGGCCAGGCAGCCCAGCAGGCACAGCAGGAGGGACAGGGCCCAGACCGGGGCCGTGATGCGGAAAAAATCCCCGGCGGTGAGCTCATAATAGGAATACAAGTAGAGATTCTGCGGGTTCCCCACGGGGGTGAGCATGCTCCCCAGGTTGGCCGCCGCGGTCTGGAGCACCACGGTCAGGATGAGGTCCTGCCCCCGCCCCGTCATTCCCAGCAGCACCACGGCGAAGGGCACGAAGGTGAGCAGGGCCACGTCGTTGGTGATGAGCATGGAGCTGAAGAAGGTCACCGCCGCCAGGGTGACGCCCAGGGCCCGCGCGCTCCCCGCCCGGAGGCAGACCAGGTGGGCCATCGCCTCCAGGGCCCCCGCCTTCCGCAGCCCCGCGGAAACCACCATCAGGGCGTAGAGCAGCGCCAGGGTGCGGAAGTCGATATAGCCCAGGTACGCCCGGTCCGGCGGCACGGGGACGCAGCTCGCCAGGGCCGCCAGGGCCGCGATCACCAGGATCGGTTCTTTTTTCAGGAATGCCTTCAGCTTCGCCATTCCGCGTCGCTCCTTTTCTTGTTGCCGCATTAAAATAGACCCCTTCGGGTCAAAAGTCAAGGGCGGCGGCGCGGTTGACGCAAAGGGGAAATCGGCCTATACTTTGTGGCAGGAAAAAACAGATAAGGAGCGGTCAATATGCGGAACAAAAAGCGGTACTATCGGAAATTCGACCTGGACGTGAGCCGGGAAGAGGTGGAGCGCATCGTCCGTGAATGCAGCGGCCCGGAGCAGTACAGCCACAGCGTCCTGGCCGGGCCCTACACCCCGCCGGACGTGGATACCCTGGTCGGCCTGACCCTGGCCTTTCGGGGGGAGGAGAAGGACTATGATTTCCGCTTCACCGGCCTCAACGAAGTGTGGTTCAAGGAGGCGGGGGCGGAGGAAAAGCGCTGCTTCGTTAATGTGAAGACCCTGGACGGGGAGGTGTTCTTCGTGAATTTCCTGGTGCCGGGCTACGCCACCTCCCGCCAGATCACCCTGGTCCCGGACCTGAAGACCGGCTGCGCCACGGTGGTGGACGCCCACATCGGCACGGAGCACTCCAACATCGACGTGGACCGGGATTTCTACTTCGGCCGCCTGGAGGGGGACTATGCCGGGGGCGAAGCGCACGGCTTCACCACGGAGCTGGTGGGCAAGTCCATCATCTGGGAATACAGCCCCAAGATCATCAAGATCAAGCATATCTACAACTGCGACATCTACTATACCTATAAGAATCTGACGGAGTTCGGCACCTGGATGGCCTGCAACCCGGCGGACTATGTGAAGATCCGGGACGGCCTGTTCCTGTTCAGCTTCGTGGAGGAGCGGCAGGTGGGCGTCCAGGCCATCTTCCTCATCGACCTTGGGCGGATGCACGACATCGGCTGCTTCTACGGCGTCTCCAGCGGCCACCTCACCAGCGCCTGCATCGGCGCCGTCGGGGAAATGGCGGACCCCAACACCATCGCCTGAGCGCCCGTTTCGCAGCGGGAGCCCTCCATGGACCGCGGGCCCGGCGCCTTATGCGCCGGGCCCGCAGAGTGTCAAAGGGGGCGGTTCTGATTGACACATTCGGTAATAAGAGGCGTGTCAACGGGAACCGTCCCCAGTGACAGCGTGCCGGATTGGCAAAATTTCCCGGAACTTTTTTCAAACAGCCGCGTCTAAGCAAGGGAACGCGGAGCCCTCTGGGGCTTCGCTTCAAAATGAGCAAATATGAGGAGATTGTCAACATGAAAAACCAGCGTTGGATCTGCCTGATCCTTTCCCTTCTGATGGTGTGCTCCTTGGCAGCCTGCGGGACTGCGCCCGCCCCCGCCCAGAACGGGGACAGCACCCCCGCGCCCACGCCCGCGGAGTCCGTGCCTGCTGCTTCCGCCGAGCCGGAAAGCACGTCCCAACCCGGCGGCGAGGAGGATGGTCAGAATCCCATCATGAATTTCATCGGCAGCTACGCCTGCGGCCGCGCCAATATCGATGTGACGCCCGACGGCATGGACGGCGCGAAGTTCCTGGTCCACTGGGGTTCCAGCGCCTGGGAGAGCGCCAACTGGGAGATGAGCGGCAAGCTGGATCCGGAAACTCTTGTCCTCTCCTATTCCGACTGCAAAAAGTATATCCTCACCTTCTCGGAGGACGGGGAGAGCTCCACAGAAACGGTGGAGTATGAAAACGGCACCGGCGCCTTCACCTTCAATGTCGAGGATTGTTCCCTGACCTGGCAGGACGACCAGGAGAACGCGGCAGAGGATCTGGTCTTTACCTACGCCTCCGCAGCGCCGGAGGATGCAGACTTCTACTCCGTGGCCACTTCCTTTGAGAAGGTGGTGGTGGAGGGCTTTGCCGCCGATGTGCGCCGGGCAGTGCTGGATGAGGACTGGGAGACCCTTTCCCATATGATCGCCTACCCCCTGACCGCCGCCGACGGCACCGAGCTCAAGAGCGCCGAGGAATTCACGGCCTTCATGGCGGGCAAATCGCTGGATGCCGATGACCGGGCCGCCTTTGAGGCGGAAACCTGCCTGGATATGTTCGCCAACTATCAGGGCGTGTCCATGGCCGAAGGCCGGCTCTGGTTTGCCGAGGTGATCCTGGATGACGGCTCCCTGCTGAAGGTCATCTCCTTCAGCGTTGCGTGATCCGGCAATATGTTTGCGGAGGCGGGCATACGTCCGTCTCCGCATTTTTTCCGCGCCCGGGCTATGAGGGCATCAGCACCCGCAGCTTCCGCAAATGGTACGCCACCGAGATTTACAAAAACAGCGAAGACAAGGGGACGGTTCTTTTGTCTTTGCGCCGTTGCGGACAAAAGAACCGTCCCCTTGTCTACTTATCTATACCTGTCAAGTCCTTAGTGTTCTGTTGTATAGGGACTACACTGTTTACTAACATCCAACGAATACCCAACTTCGTATGAGTGTTCAAGGTGTGTAATTCCACATCATCAACAGGCTTAACGCGAGCATCCACCTGTATATAACATAATGAATTGAGCTTTTTACGGATATCCTCAAGAGTTTCTTTCAAAGACTCAACTGATATTGATGCGTTTCCTTTTACCAGACTATTATGGGCTAAGGCGTTATTACGGATTTCATGTAGCGACTTCCGAATGATATTCTTCGTTTTCGAAGAAAAGGTAGCCGTAGAATAAAGCTCATATTTCTCTTTTAGGTACTGTTCTAATGTTCCAATCCTGTTGGCATCCGTACTGTTTTCTGTTAGTTTCCAAATGGTCAAGCCGAGATCGGTTTTGATGACTTCTAAAACATGCCCTACAACGTTAAAGCTATCTTTTGGTAACGCTTTGTGACCGTTTTGGACAAGCCGATTATAGTCTTCAATCCCTTCAAGAATGTAATAGTCAACATATCCCGCTTCTATCAGTTCTCGCAATTCTGAATAGCGATTGAAATAAGTCTCATCAATGGTCATTCTTAACTCCATCTTTTTGTAGCTGATGTATTATTATACACTACACGGAATCGTTTTTCTATTTTCTTTTACGGTTCTCTTTGTTTTTTCCTGAATATCATGTAAAATGGCACAAAGGCCGCGCATTACGGAAAATACGATGAAAAGCATTTCACCGTCATGACGGAAGTGGAGCTGTCCGATCTGTTCTTCTCCTGGCTCTGCGGCTTCGGCAACAGGGTCAAAACCATGGAGTCTGAGCTGGCGGCGAAGTATGTCGCCTACCAGGACAAAATCCGCAGCCTGTATTGAACCTGTAACGTAAGTTCACTTTATTATGACTTTTCTAACGATGATCGGAGGGAAAAATGGCAGGCAAAAGTACATCAATTCCTGAACAGGCGATATTCTATTATGTCAAGAGATTATACCAAGACGCGCAAAGCAGATTTAAGGTCGCCGCGAAGAATGGAAAGAAATATGAGGCAGATATTTTCATTCCATCGATAAACGTCGCTATTGAATACAATGGAGATCATTGGCACTCAGGGCGTGAATCTAGGGACATTGAAAAGAACTTGGTGTTTTCAGAACTTGGCGTATTCCTAATCGTAATCCTAGAGGGTAGTTTGAAAGACAGAGAGATCAGAAACGGGGTCGCCTTAAGACATAGCGTAGATGGTTCCCCTGGACTACACATGAATGAGGTTATTGAAAACACCATTCATGTGCTTGCTGCGCACACTGAGGAACCTATGCAGAAACAGCATGCAAAGGTTTTTTCGCTTTCCTACGAGCAGTACTGTGATGATTACCCTGACATTGTAAAGCCCATATTTTCGTCCTACTGTGAAGATAACATTTCCTGTTGCTGTGCTTTTAGCGGTTGGGATGAAGAAAAGAACAGGGGTATCGATCCGAAAATGATACCTGTGAAAACTTCGGCTAAGTTTTGGTATCGTTGCCCTTGCGGATACGAATTCAGAATTGCGCCTCGTGATTACCCCCTGAATCTAGCTAGTTGCAAAAAACACTGTGATGATTGCGCTTATAATGTCTGCCCCTTCATTTCTGCTTGTCCTGTTTTTACAAAATGGGAAAAAGGGCATCTACCTGTTCCAACTGAACTCTGTCAGTACATTCAAGATTATACATGGGGTTATGTGTTAAGAGGCGGGAATTGGCCGAATAAATATGGCGATCAAATACAAATGCAGATTTGCTTTACCAATACAGGCTTTGATTTGGAATTGCTAAGGAAATACTTTGATTCTAACACCCCTATGAATGTAAAAAATCGAATTCTGAATGTGTTCTATGCAAAGAATAACTTGCCGGAAAACAAGCAATATTCGTTGCCTCCTATCACTCCAAGAGACTATGTGTATAAGACTCGTAATGCTGACACTGTGGAAGATTTAGCACTTTGCAAAAAAGTGATTGAAATATTAGATTGGACGGTAATTATCTATTTTGCAAATTTTCAAGATAGCGAGGCAAAGCAAAAGGCTGCCTGCGAATTCTTGGATTGGACAGTGAACCATTGGAAGCAAAACGGTAATCGACTAACTAGATTCCTTCAACTAGTAAGCCTACCATTTTGTAGTGGAGGACTAGAAAAAGACTTTGAGGCAAGCCTAAGAAATGTGCTCGAACAGAACAGGATAGCTTTTGATCTTCCGATTTTTGGAGCAACACCAATTCGAGGCTAGTTTTCAAAATCGAACCCCCAAAGGTTTTCCATCCTTGCTCGCAAGACAGGGGGACGGGCCTTTTGTCTGCAACCGTGCCAAGGCAAAAGAACCGTCCCTTTATCTGCACTTGTCTGTTATAGTGATGTTTGCGCCGACGGCGCAAGTGATGTTGCGGCTTGCGCCGCAATGATGTTTTGCGGCTTTGCCGCAAAGTGATGTGCTGTGCTCCGCTTTTCACGCACGAAGCGCACATCACTTGAGAAGCAAACATCACGCGGGAAGCGCGCATCACGTTCCGCGCAAGCGGAACACATCATGCAAAGAAGCGCCTTTTGTCTTTCGACAAAAGGCGCTTCTTTGTGGTGGAGACTACTGGACTCGAACCAGTGGCCTCATGCGTGTGAAGCATGCGCTCTAACCAGCTGAGCTAAGCCTCCAATGGTAGGCGTCTTCGACGCCTTATTTTGCTGGGCTTTTGGGCTTTCGCTGTTGCCTTGTGCGCTTACTTTCCGCATCCCCTGTGCGCTTACTTTCCTTGCCTGAATACTACCACAGAGTTTGTCAGCGAAACCAGACCTCTTGAATAAACTATACACATCTTTCAGCATCTTCACACATTCCTGAACGTCCCCCAGCGACTTTCGCACATCGGCACACATCTCCAAGAGAAAGCGAAGAAAAAGAAATCAAAAATCCTCAAAAAACCTTATATCGCTCTCCCTCTATATGGGAGAGCGACTTTGCTATAATTAGGCCAGAAAGTGAGGGAGAGATAAAGAAAAGAAAACCTCCCCGCTTCAAACTAAAATCAGGGTGGCGACCAAACGCCGTAGCGCCAAGAGCGCAGAAAGGAACCCAAAATGAAGCGCGATTTCTTCAAGTTCGACATGCTCAACAACACCATCGTCGGCTCTGCCGAGAACATCAGGAAGGCTGGCGACCCCTCTACCCCGCAGTATAAGGCCCTTTGCGATATGAAGGAGAAACAGCCTACCTTCACTATCGCCGTCAGGCAGATTACCCGCAAGAAGGACAAGGAAACTTGGGATGGTCTCACGATTAGGGCTATGCGGACCTTCGTTGAGGGGCAGAAGGATGAAGCGGCCCTTGCGGAATTCAATGCTCTGTGCGCCGAAGCCGCCTATCCCATCATCAAGAGTTGGTTTATCTCCAACTACAAGAACACCTACAAGAAAACCGAGAACAAGAAGGCTATGACGAAGGCCACAATCAGGGTGATTACCCACAAGGACAACATCGTTTCCCTCTCCGCCGACAAGGTGGAAGCCGAAAAGACGCAGAAAGGAGCGTGATAGAAATGACCCCTTGCCGCCATGCCAAAGAACTCACCGAAATGAAAGAAATGTGGAATTGCGCCAGTGAGCGCGAAGCGGCGCAGAAGTTCATTCAGGCCTACTACATCTTGAAGGGCAACCCACCCGCTGCAACCGATTTCGTTCTCTCTTGGTCCGATGATTTGCTTATCCCCTGTTATGTTGTAGTGATGGATGATAGCCGCAGGATAAATGGAGATATTGACCTGCTGGCCCTCCAACCGACGAGAAAAGACCAATGAAAATACGGCGGACGCTCACCCCCCTTATTGCGGCGCTGGCGAAAGCCAAGAGAGAGCAGAAAAAGAGTGCGTGAGCTGGCGCACAGGAAAAACAGGACCAAACACTTTACACGATATAGAAACCAAATTATACAATGTCAAATGTTTGGTCCTGAACGGCACGGAGGGAGATAATACGATGCTTGAACTGAAAACTTATGGATTTGCGGAGATTGCCGCCTACCTTCGCGTGAGAAGGTCAAGAGACGTTCGCGAGAAACTGACCCACTACAAGGTGGAATTTTCCGAGAGCGACAACCACGCCGACCAAGACAAGACCTACACCATTACCGCCATTCAGGACCCTTTCAAACTGTTCTGCGTCTTTGATTTGGAGATTGCCCCGCAGACCAACTTTACAAAACTGCGCGATTTCACGGTCTATATGCTGACGGTGGAGGATTTCAAATGGCGTCCGATGGAAATGATGGAAGAATACCTCCGCAGATTTGCTAATGGACCTTCCCGTCAGACAATTTCTCATTATATCAAATACTTCACCGACAGGAATTTGATTGCGATGAATGGCGATTTTGTCTATTACAAGGTCTATAAGGACAGAGGCGTCCAAAAGCACGAAATCATTACAAAGGAACAGTATGCGGCGGCGTGGGCGGTTTATTGGAACCGCCGCAATAATGGGGCAGACAGCCGCGCGGCGTATAGCGCGATGTATTCTTGGTTTGGCGGCGTCCCCCGCAAACAGCAGAAAATCATATCCAATGGTTTCTATAAGGACGATTTAGAGAAATTGGAGGAATACGCAACAGAGAGTTTCCTTTCCCAGTATGGCGAAATCCTTTGACCTTGGGACGAACAGGACCAAACACTTAACAGAGTAATGAATACCTTTATTATTCTGTTAAATGTTTGGTCCTAAACTTTTTGTCAAACCCTGATAATCCATCTTCCCATTTTCTCAAACTCTATTGGAGAGGGCGCAAGCGCCCTCTTTTGTCGTGGGCGGCAACAGCCGCCCCCTCCATCATCAGCAGAAAGGAATGATTACCATAGACAAGATTTAGAACCTGCCTAATGAGGAATGGCGGGAAGTGAAGGGCTATGGCGGCAAATACCTGGTTTCCAATATGGGGCGCATCAAAAGCCTGAAATATCCAACCGCAAGGCTCCTGACCGCCTTTGTGAATAACAAGGGCTATCCAAGAGTGGCCCTGTCAAATGAGGGATAGTCTCGCCATTATTTAGTCAGCCGATTAGTGGCGGAAGCCTTTTGCGCTAACCCTGACCCCGAAAGGGCTAAGACCGTAGATCACATTGACGGCGACAAAGAGAACAACAGGGCTGACAATCTGCGCTGGCTGTCTTTTGAGGACAATATGCGCGAATACTCCAAAAGAAAGCGAGGAATTGAAGATGAAGCAAAAGATACCTGATTACTACCCCACGATGTTTCTTGACGGCTATGAGCCTTGGGAGATTATGGCGGCGGCCCATAAGAAGATGATTACGGCGGCGCAGACGCCAGCCGAGCCGCAGGACGATTACACAGTCAATGTCAAATCAACGGTGGAGGTGAAGAAATGAGAATAGACAACCGCTCTGACGAATAGAAGAAAAAGGACAGGAAGAAGAAGCGAGAGAGCCAACTTGAAGCCTTTGTTTTTCAGATTATGGAAAAGAGTATGAAGGAAGCCCTTGACGCCGCCATAGACGACCTTTTCAAAGAATGGCAGTAAGCGCACAGCGGAGAAGCACTTGATTATGGTGTTTCTCCGCTATTTTCGTTTCTGCCGTCTGACAATGGGATTTCTGCGCCTGCCGAAGACAGGCGCAAAATCCGTCTTCCAGATTGAAAACCTGATTTCAAAACCGAGAGGGCCACGCAAAAACCGCAGGGGGCATCGGAAAAATGAAAATCCTGTATTACGCCGCCCCACTCTGTGCGCGAAAGGGTCAGCCGCATTTCCTGAACGAAATCAGGGCCATTTTCGGCGGTTTTCTGCCCTTTTGGACTGGCTCAAAAGTGCGGAGGAAACCGAATGCTTTATTGAACACCCCTTACAGGAACATTTTTACTAACGACACAACAGCGGCAATAGCGCTGAATACTGCCGCCAGCATCGCTATTCTTGCCACAGATAATGAGGTTTTCATTACTTCTTGATTATGAAGGGTTTGTTCGTGTTCTTCAACTGCCGCCTGACCTTTTTCAGTCAATGAATAGGCGCTACTCTTTATAAACTCACCATGCTTTTTGAGGAAGCCACAGTCATTCAGCGCCTCACTAACAAGTTGATATGTTGTTTTGTCATCATTTTCAATAAGCGCCGAATATTCAACTGTTTGCTGATTTCGGGGAACCTTGACTAATAGAGAATACATCTCTTTACTCAACATCTCATTCGTCCCCCTTCACATACTCCACCAAATCGCCAACCTGACAATCCAACAAGCCGCAAATGGTATCAATCGTTTTCCACGACACTAATTCTTGGTGCCGTAGTTGTTGAAGATAAGACTGCCCTATGAGTTTTTCTTCTCTTATCTTTGTGGATGAATAACCCTTCCTTTTCAGTTCCGCCAACACATCAACTTTATAGCGGATTGCCATAAATCAGCGCCTCCTTTTCCATCATCCACATTGTAGCATAAAATAGCACTAATATCAAGTGCTTATTTCGCCAAAAATAGCACCAAATATTCGTGCATTATGCCAATAGACAGCACTGTATTTTAGTGCTATCATATAGACAGTCAAGGGGAAAACAAAACATCCAAAAGGAGATAACGAAAATGAGTATGAACGACCTGATTTCCAAGATTGAAGCCCTGAACGAATGGGAGACCCTTATGAACGAAGCCAAGGCGGAAGCCGAAGCCCTGCGAGACAGCATCAAGGCTGAAATGCTGGAACGCAACACCGAAGAACTGACTGCGGGGGCTTACATCATTCGTTGGACTTCCATTCTGACCCAGCGGTTTGACAGCACCGCTTTCAAGAAAGCCCACGAAGACCTCTACAAAGACTTCACGAAGCAGACCGCCAGCCGCCGCTTCACTATCAGTGCCTAAAAGAAAAGCCGCTCTGCGGGCCTCCAAAAGCCCGCAGAGCGAAGGAAGGGGACAGGGTTATGATTTATGGGTATGCGCGTTGCTCCACCAACGAGACGAAACAGGAAATCCAGCGTCAGGTTAGGGAACTGAAATCCGCAGGGGCGCAGGAAATCTTTATGGAATACGAACACGGCGACAGCAAAATCAAGGAACAGCAGGGCCTTATGTTCGCCTCCGCCGCCGCAGGGGACAGCGTGATAACGCTGGAAGTATCGCGCCTTGCCAGAAGCACGCAGCAGTTATGCGAAATCATTGACCTTGTGCGTGAGAAGCACTTGCGGCTTGTGATTATCGGCTCCATCACGCTTGACTGTCGGCAGGGACAGCCTGACCCTATGAGCGAGGCTTTTCTTCAAATGGCGGGGGTATTCAGCCAACTTGAACTTGCTATGATACGGGCAAGGGTCAGGTCAGGGATGGAAAACGCCAGAGCAAAGGGGCGGCGCATCGGCAGACCGCAATTAGCGAAAGAGGACATTCCCGCCGCGTTCCTCCGCCATTATCCAGCGTATAAAACAGGGGCGTTGAATGTGTCGGAATTGGCGAGGGTTTGCGATATTAGCAGGACTACGGCGTATAAGTATATTGGGCTTTTGGAAGGGTAAATCAGGACGCTATAATTATGAAGGCTTTTTAGTATCTGTTGCTAAATGTGAAACCAAATACTTCCGAGGGACAGGATAACCTAAATCAAGAAGCGCCTGCGCGTATTCAATATTACCTAATCGTTCCTCCGAAGCAATGCGCATTGCTTCATATTCATTTTTTCGTTTTGTTTGAGATTTCAAATCTGAAATAACAAAAATCAAGCCTGAAAGCGCCATCAATCCGCCAAATATCATCCCTAATACCATATCACACAAAATAGCAAACAACAGTAATAATGGACCAACCACAAGAAGAACTATTGAAAAAGGTTCTACCTTCTTTGTCAAATCGCCCTCATAACCAGAAACTGCTATTTCTTTATAATCCTTATCAATATAAGTCTTATAACAATTAGGGCACTCACGAAATGGGCTACCATAGAGCAATGTGTTCTTCGGTCTCATAGGTAATCGCTTCCCACAATGGGGACAAGATATTGATATGTATTCCATTGCTCAATCCTTCCTGTTGTATCAATTACCGAAATATAGTTTGTCAATTATCGCAGGGAGAAAAATGAGTTTATGTCAGCATCCCCATTAGCACAATAAGACCGCTACAAACAAACGCAACAGCAAAGCAGACGATAAACCCAATCAAATATGGTTTTGGTGCCTTTTGTAGTTTCTTTTTATCACGATGATATTTTACTATTGGGTCATAATATACTTCAACTTTATCACCAACTTTTAGGGTTGGGGTTTCGTTTGCTCTTACAAAATCCTCATATGTTGTCTTTGTTGGCTCAGGTGTAGTGTTTAGTGTAAAGTGGTAGATATATTTTGTCCCCCCATTAGTCGGAACGCGCCGCGTCTCTTCTCCTATTTCACCAATGAGCAAATCATGCTTCTTCCACGATAAATACTCTTTTTTCGCTTTGAAATACCTGACCAAACAATAAAAAGCAGCCGCCAATGCAAAATATGGAATAAAACCCATATAGCACACTTCCTTCCATAATTACTACATCCATAATGATAAAGATTGACAGCCAGAATTACAATTTTATTCTACCATGCCCCTCCGCAAATTACAATCTTCAAATGCCTGAATTGTATATCTATTTCTGCCCTTCTGTGCTATGATGTAGCCAATCCCAACAGTGGAGGGGCAGATGATGAACCGAAACAATGGAAAGAAGATAGCGGTCAGGCTGCTTGCCTTGCGGGATTTCCTCTATGCCAACGCCGACCAAAAGCACGCAGTCACGACAGAGGCAATAATGGAATACTACCGAAGCAAGGAATTTGAGAATACAAGCCTCAAAACTATTTATAACGACCTTCACGCCATACAGGGAGACGACCATAAGGTTGATGTTGCCTATGACGAAAAGGCGAAGGGATGGCTTTTATATAATCCCCCTTTTGAGGCCTACGAACTGCGTTTGATTGTGGATAGCATCCAAGCCTCCAAGTTCATCACACAGACCGAGGCAAAGAACCTGACCGAGAAAATCACAAAGAATTTCGGCAACGGCAGGCGGCAGAACCTAAACCGCAGGGCCTATGTCTATGACCGCATCAAGAGCCAGAATGACAGCGTAGTAAATCAAACCGACCGCCTCCACGATGCTATTACCGCAGACCGCAAAATCGGCTTCCTCTATTTCCATCTGCGGCCAGGCCGCAAGAAGGAATACAGCAACGGCGGCAAGCCCATTATCGTCAGCCCTTATGCCCTCTATTGGAACGGTGGCAACCTGTATCTCTATGCCTACAATGGCAAAAAACTCGCTTTCTATCGCGTGGATAGGATGGAACGCATATCAAATCCTCTACCCGAAGAACGCGAGGGCAAGGACCTATACGACAAAAAGGACCTGACCCGCCAACAGGTCAAAGTGTTTGATATGTATGAGACTGGCAAGGTCTATGATGTCAAAATGCGTTTCCTGAATACCCTGACCGACAGCGTAATGGACCAATTCGGCAGGGATATAATGATGATACCCGATGGCAGCGAACACTTCACCATTACCGCCAGCGTAGATGTCAGCCCTCCCTTCTATGCGTGGGTTTCCTCTTTTGGACGCCGCGCAAAGATAATCAGCCCTCCCGATGCGGTGGAGGGGATGAAGGATTTTCTCCAAAAGGCGGCGGAGATGTATAAAGACGATGGGAACACCTGAAAAGATGTTCCCATTCGTTTTGAAGATGTGCGAAGATGTTGAAAGATGTTCGGAGATGTTCAATTCCGTTGTATTCTCTCCCGCCCCTGTCCCATCTGCGCCAGCGGAGAAACAAGGTCATAGTTTCTCGCAATATCCGCATCGTAAATAGCGCAGTAGTGCTTTGTCATTTTCAGGGTGCTATGCCCTAATATCTTTTGGAGCGAAAACACATCCCCGCCGCAATCAAGCAGATACTTTCGGGCGAAGGTGTGGCGGAACAGGTGAATACTTGTCTTCTCTACGCCCCGCCGCTGATTGTATCGGGCTATCGCCTGCCGCAAACCATTCTCCGACAGCATACCGCCATATTCATCACAAAAGAGGTAATCCGCCGCCTCCCCGCCCCTGACCGACATATAATCCCGCAGGATATTCACCATTCGGGAACACAGCGGGATAACCTGTATTTTTCGGGTTTTCGTATGGCGGAAAATCACCTGTTTGTCCGCAAGGGAAACATCCCTGACCTGAATACTGCGAACCGTAGAGGCGCGACAGCCACAGTTCAAAAGGAAACTGACGATAGCCCAATTACGGAACTCGCAGAAATTACAATCGGCGGCGGGGCGGCGCAGGAGCATTTCCAATTCATCGTCGGTGTAGGTTTCCTTTATGGTTTCTTCCTGTTTGTAATTCGGCAGGGTCAAGGTGGTGTAGCCCTCCCCACAGCACCAATTCATAAAGGTCTTCATCACGCGAACATAACTTGAAATTGAGTTGTTCGCCAGCCCCGCCGCCCTCATTGACACAATCATATTCTCCAAATCTCTTTTGGACAGTTCCCCGAAGGTCAAATCCATATTCAGGTGCTTGCTGACCGATTGAAAGTGCGTGTGATAGGTCTTCACCGTCTGCGCCGCAACGCCCTTCGCCTCTTGGGAATTTACAAATTCCCTGAACACTTCACGAAGGGTCAAAACCTCATTTTTCGCCTTTTTCATCCTGATTTTTCCCATAAAACCTGTGCGCCTGCCTTCCTCATTTTTGGGCAGGAAAGCATGCGCACAGGCGGCGGAGGCTGAACACAGTAAAACCCCCGAAAACACAGCGTTTTCGGGGGTTTTGGTGGAGACTACTGGACTCGAACCAGTGGCCTCATGCGTGTGAAGCATGCGCTCTAACCAGCTGAGCTAAGCCTCCAATGGTGACCCGTACGGGACTCGAACCCATGTTACCGCCGTGAA
>JAEEGK010013093.1_pt1 | contig 18752 bp, 8 predicted proteins | sample 8958771 | NCBI WGS metagenome assembly JAEEGK01 (sample SAMN16246547, study PRJNA631951) | gut metagenome | biome: gut microbiome; feature: rumen; material: SC-attached | host: Bos | place: Iran: Karaj | collected 2018-10
GATTGGGCCCAATCCCCAATCCCCAATCCCCAATCCCCAATCCCCAATCCCCAAAAAATTTTCCATTAAATTAATTATTATTATTTATTAATTTTAATTTAATCTAAAATTTAAATATTAATTAATAATAATTTTTAAAATCAATTTTATCAAAAAAAAATTTTATGGAAGAATCTTCAATTTCAATAGAAAACATTTCAAAATTTCCTGGAAACGAAAAATGTATCGATTGTAACAATCAAAATCCAGGTTGGATTTCATTTCCATTTTCTTTATTTATTTGTGCGAAATGTGCAAAAAATCACAAACAATTAAAATTTTCAGTTAATTCTCTTGAATTAGGCGATTTTACTGAACATGAAATAAATTTATTAAACATCGGCGGAAATAAAAATTTTTTAGACATAATAAATGAATATAAAATTCCATTAGAAGAACCTTTATTTAAATACAAAACAATAATCGCTGCCTATTATAAAATTTTATTAGAAAAAAAAGCAAATCAAATAGAAAAAAAAATAAACGAAGAAGAACTAAAAAAAATAATTGATTTACGTCCTTCATATGAAGAAGGAAAAAAAGAAAACACAGAAAATTTAGATTTTTTAAATATAAAAACAAACAATGAAATTAATAATGATAATAATAATAAAAGTGAATTATCAAAAGATGTAAATTTCGCAATAAATAAAATCGGAAGTTGGATGAATTTTTTAGGGAATAAAATAAAAGACACAGCTGAAGCAACAATTAATTATGCAGGTTTAACAGAAGAAGCAAAAAATGCAAAAGAATATTTAATTAATAATTTTAATAAAATAAATGAAAAAGAAATTGTAAAAAATACTAAAAATAAAATTTCAGCTGTTTCTAATAAAACTGAAGAATTTATAAATGAAAAAACTACTCAAATTAGCGAAACTAATTTAGTTAAAAATATAATAACAAATGTTAATTTAGGTTATAGTAATTTAAAAGAACAAACAGGAAATTTAATAAATAAAGTAAAAAATAAAAGTGAAATTAAAAAAATCGAAGAAGAAAAAAAAGAAAATGAAGAAAAAAAAGAAGAAAATGAAGAAAAAAAAGAAGAATTTGACATTTCAACCGAAATTAAAAAAGATTTTTAATTAAAATATAAATTAATTTATTATTAATATTATTAATTAAATTAATGTCAAAAGAAAAAAAAACAATCGAATCAATTGAAAATGAAGCAGATGAAGAATTAAAAACAAATTGTTGTAAATTAAAACCAAATTATTTAGATGCAATTCCTTTATTAAAAGAAGCAGCTGATTTATACAATGGATCAAAACAATATGAAAAAGAAATAAAATGCAGATACAAACTTTGCACATGTTTTAAAAACACAAAAAGTTTTTGGGAAGAAGCACATGAATATGAAAAAATAGCATTAGTTAAAATAAAACATTTAAAAAATTATGAAGATTCTTTAATTGATATTAAAAATGCAGATGCATCTTTTTTATCAGAAAAAGAATATAATTCCGCAATTAAATTTTTATTAAAAATTTCTAAAGAATTTCAAAATGCAAAAGAAATTAAATTTTACATTGAATGTTTAAAAATCGCATATGAAAATATTATTAAAAATTATCATGTAATTTGTTTTAAAAAAGAGGAACCAAAAGAAAATGTTTTTATTGCAATTGATGAATATGTTTCTATTTTAATTAAAAATGATGATTTTGATGAAGCTGAAAATGTTATTGATAACTTTTTAAAAAAATTGAAAGATGAAGATAAAAATAATATTGAAAAAATACAAAAAATGAATTTATGGAAATTGGCTTTGTTTTTAATTGAAGGAGATTTTAATAATTATGAAACTTATAAAGAAAATTGTGTTGAGGATAATAATTTTAGAGCAATTGAAAAAATTAAAAATGCTTTTGAAGATTTTAATGAAAAAAAATTTAAAGATGGAATGAATGATTTAAATTATTTGTTTCCTATTAATTTTTGTAATAAATTGAATTTGGTGTTTAAAAATAAAAAAAAAGATGAAAAAAATAAAAAAATCGATTTGAATGATGTGAATATTAATATAAAAGAAAAAAATGAAGATAAAAAAAATAATAAAAATGATGATTTAGATGATCTATTATAAAATTATATTATAAATACAATTAATTTATTTATATGTTTATAATTATAATAATTAATAATAATAATAAATTAAATCTTTTTAAAATATTAAGATTAAATTTTTTTTTAAACAATTAAAATATCCATAATAAAAATAAAAATAAAATTTATATTATATAAAAAAAAATGAAAAATTTTTTAATATTTTCCTTAATTTTTTCCCTAACATTTTTAACATACATGAAATTTAACAATTATTATCCATTCAATAAATCTAACGAAGACAAAGGAACAGGAGTAAACGGAGCATTATATCAAGATATATCAAAAAGTGTAATTCAAATTTTTTATCCCGAAATTCAACAATTTATAACAGATATAAATCTCCCAGACCAAGAATTCGACGTTGATATAATATCAGTATCTCTCTCAAACATTCACTTCGGCATTACCAATTTTCAAGTAGAATCCGTAAATTGTGAATTCGTTTCCCCTGACATAATTCGAATTCACATAAAAGACATTAAAGGTTGGGGAAAATTCAGCTCAGAATTTTCATGGGCTTTTATAACACTTTCCGAAGACGTCGATTTTGATTTATATGATTTCGACATAAATTGCGATATTAAAATATTAAGTAAACAAAGAGAAGGAAAACTTTTACCAGACGCATTATTAGAAAATATAAATTATAATATAGATTTTGATTTTACTTTACATGGTGATTTATCAGCAATATTAAATTTAGTAAAAGGTCCAATTAAAAGTATAATTTTAGAACAATTAGATAATTTTATCATAAACGAATCAAATGAAGCATTGCAACAAGCATTGAATTTAATTCCTTTAGACATAGATATTAATATAGAAAAAGGATATGCAATAGATTATACATTAGTAGAAACACCTTCAATTTCCCCAGAAGCAAACTTTTTATTATTTAATTCATATGCGAAATTCATAAACAAAAACATACCAGATACAAAAGAAGATAGATACCCCCTTCCATTAGGTATACCTAAATATAACATAACCGGTAAAAAAGCTCAATTTTATATAACAGATTATGTTATAAATTCAGCTTTATATACATTTTATAGAACAGGTGATTTAAGATATACTGCCTCTCCTGAAGTTTTACCTCAAGAATTTCCTTTTAATTTAACTACTACATATCTAGATACAATTTTATTATTCGGTATAGAAGAAATTTATGGGGAAAATAAAGAATGCGATATAACTTTTGAGGTTTATGATATACCTCTCGTTAATTTAGATGAAAAAATTATGAAATTTAATGTACCTACTAAAACCACAGTTAATGTTAGAGGATATAATGATTCCGCTATTATTTTTACCAATATGGTTGAAGTTAAAGCGGAATTAAGATTATTAGAAGATGTTAATGTTACAGGTTATATATATGAATTATCTATATCTCAAACAAACATTACTTATAATAATTTACCTAAAGTTACTGAAGAAATAATTGAAAATGGATTTGGTTATATTTCAGAATTAATTAAACCATTTTTAAATCTTTATATTTTAAAAAATTTGCATTTTGAAATTCCTAGTGTAAAAGGAATTAAATTTACTAATATGACTATTTCACATAATATTAAATATATTGAAGGAAATTATAATTTTGTTTTTGAAGAACCAACTTATTTAACAAGCAAACCGAATAAAAATGTAGATGAATTAAAAATTGAATGTCCAAAAGGAAAAATTTTAAAAGAATTTAAATTAATTAAAGAAAATTCTAGTGATTATTATTATTATAAGTATGTTTGTATTAATAAAAAATATTTAGATTATTAATAAAAATTAATTATCAATATTAAATATATTCAAAAATTATCTTTTAATTATAAAATTAAGAAAAATTTTATTTTATAAATTAAAAAAAATATTTATTTTATTTATTAAATAAAATATTTAAAATGTTTAAAAAAATTAATTTTAATTTCATTTTAATTATAATTTTTTTATTTTCTTATTCGAACTTACAAAAATATCCAAAAAACAAAAATATTTTAAACTTTGAAAAAACAACCAACATTAATTCAATAGATTGTGAATCATTAGATGAATTATATTCATACATAAATAATTACGATTATGTAATTGCATTATTTCATGCAGATTGGTGTGGTCATTGTAAAAGATTCATTCCAAAATTTGATGAAGCGAGTAAATATCTTTTAGTAAAAAAATTTAAATTTTTAAAAATCAATAGCAATTCAAAAAAAGCAACAGAAGCATTTAATGTAGATAGATTTCCAACAATTAAAATATTCATAAAAGGAAATGAATTAAAAATTGAGCCAGTTCGAGAATTAATTCCTTTATTAGAATTTTTAGAAAAATTATTAAACAATCCAATAATAAATGTTAATAATAAAGAAGAATTTATTAAAGATTATGGTGATTTTAGTCCTTTTGTTGAATATAATGAAAAAAAATCTGAGTTTATTTCATGTATTAATTTATTAGCAAAAAATGAATTTTTAAATGTTTTTTATTTTGGAACTCAAAAAATTAATAACAAAAAAGAAAAAGTTTCTTTTGATTTTAATGGAACGAATGTTGAATATTTTTGGGATGGAAATTGTGATAATATAAAATTATTTTTAGAAAATAATATGTATCCGATATTAAATGAAATAACATCAACTTTTATTAAAAATATTCAAAAAAATCCAAAAATTTTAGTTATGTTTTTTTACAATGAACAAAATGAAAAACAAAATAATTTTGTTTTTAATGAATATAAAAAAATTGCCTTTGAAAATAGAAAATATGTTTTTGGCTTTGCTGATAAATTAAAAGATCCTCAATTAATTGAATATTTTAAAATCAATCCAAATTCACCAAATATTAATATTGTAATATTTAATTTCAAAAAAGATATTTATTATATTCATCCAAATGATTTTGATATTAATAGTTCAAGTGCGGAAAAATGTGAAAAAGATATTAAAAATTTAATAGAAAATATGAATAATTTAAAATTTACAACAGGAAATTTTTTAGAAGATTTATTTTTAAAATTTGGAATTCAAGCAAGTAGCAATACAATTCAATTATATATTATGTTATTTTTATTATTTATTATAATATTTTCTTTAGTTATTATTATTTGTTGCTGCGAAACAAATGAAAACGATGATTTAAATAAAATGAAAAAAGAATAATTAATAAAAATTAATTTATATAATTAAAAACATAATAATAATAATTATAATATAATAAATAAAATATAAATTATTTTCCTTCGCCATTTTTTTCAATTTCACTTAATAATTTATTTATCATATCATCATCTTCATCTTTTTTTTTCTTTTTTAATATTCGTTTTTTAGTTATTATTTTATAATATTGTATAGCTCTCATATTATCATTAATTTCCTTTTTCATTTTATAAAATTTAATTAATTCATGATCTCTTTTTCCCTCACCAACTAAAGCAGCAATAACAACATCTATAATAACATTATATTTTTTTTTATAATTATTTTCTAAAAATTCTTTAAAAATTCTATTCATTTCGTCTTGTTTTAATAATAAAACTTCATATTCTAAAATGTTACTTTTCATAGCTAAATCACTTATTTTTTGAACCGAAGGTAATTTTAATAAATTACTATAAGGATTTTCTTCTTGAAAAACTTTATTTATCGATTTAAGAGTCACATTTTCTATTTTAACACTTTCTTTATTTGTATTTAATGTATGTAATTTAGTTTTTGGAAGTTGATTAGAATTGATTTGTTCAGTTATTGAAGTTCTAAATAAAAATCTTTTATCTAAAAATTTTTCTTTATTATTTAATTCAATAAATTTTTGGTCTAATTCTTTACGATTTTTATCTATTTTTTCTTTAATAGCATTAATTTGAACTTGTTTATGAGCAACTTTGAATAAATAATTAATAGATAAATTATCTAAAAAAGTAGGAAAATAGCTCATTTTAATATTTTCGCCCAAATTCCAAATTGCTTTTATTATCCATGTTAAACCTTCTTGTCTTACATCTAAACCTTCATATAATTTTTGATGATAATAATTACTTAATTTATTAATTTTTTCTTTTAAAATTGCTTTTTTTTCTTTTAATTTTAAATCTTTTTCATTGACTTGAATTTTTAATTTATCTGCTGCTTCAATTTGATTTTGTTTTTGTTCTATAATAAGTTCTTTTTCTTTCTTTTTTTTTTCTTGTTGTTGAATTTGTAATGTTTTTATAATAAAATCATCCATTCTTTTCTTTTTTTTTCTTTTTTTTCCTGAAACGCTAATTACAGTTTTTGTTTCAATTTCATCATCTTCGTTTGATAAAATGTCGTTTTTTTGATTTTGAAATTGAAAATCGTTTTCTAAAACATTTAAATCTAAATCATAATCATAAATATTTTTAAATATTTGCATAATTTCTTTAATTAAATTGTTTCTTTGTTCTTTAATGTTATTAATTTCATTTTGTAAATCTTTAATTTCATTTTCCCATTCTTTTTCTCTTCTCATTATTTCATATTTAATAAAAAATTCTCTGCTTTGATTTGATTTAATTTCTTCTTGTTCTTGTTCTTTTGTTAAAAATTTCTTTTTTTCTTCTTTTTTGCCCAAACGTTTTTTTATAATTTCAATGTCATTATCGATTTTTTCTCTTGCTAAAATGTCTGAAAAATTATTGTTAGGTAATGTATCTAATGATAAACCACATACAATTTCAGGTTCACCTAATTTATTTAATTTTGGAAGTTTTTTTAATAAAATAGATGAATTTTTTCGAGTTAAATTTTTTTGATATTTACGAGAATTAATATTTGGAAATAAAACTGAATTATTATTTACATCTGTTTCTAAATATGTAGACATATATTATTATTTTATTTTTTATATATGTTTTTTTTATTAATTTTAAGTTATATAAAAATGATATTAAATATAATTTTTATGAATTTTTAATATTTTTTTTATAATAAATTAATAATTAAATAATTATTTAATAAATCGAAAAATTTTTATTATTAAATAAAAGTAAATTAAATTATAATAATTAAATTTTTTTTTCTTTTATTTTTAAATAATAGTTATTTTACATTCAATTTATATTATAATTTTATATGATTTTAATATTAAAAAATTATACAATCATTTTTATTATTTATATTTTCTCTTTTATTTTTATTAATTTCTTTTTTTATTTGTTCATTTAATTTATCATTATTAATATTTAATTTATGATTAACATACGAAACATTATTAAATTTATTACTATCATTTAAATTATTATTATTAAAAGATTTTTCAACTTTTTTATCAAACGAATTTTTTTTAACTTTAATTTTTTTCAAAGGTTCAACAGTCAAAGGAACATTACCAATAAATAATTTAATTTGTTTTTCAATTTTATTATTTTTTTTATAAAGTTTTCCATACCCAAATTCAAATTTAACATGTATAAATTTCTCATCTTCTCCATTAAAATATCCCAATCCATATTCAGTTTTAATAGGTTCTCCCAAATAAAATTTATCCGATTTAAATTCTTTAAATTCTTTACAATTATTTTTTAAATATTTTTTATCTTCAGTTAAATTAATTTGATTCATAATATTCATTAAAATATTATAATACATTTTTTCTTCAGGTTTATTTTTATTAATATAAATTAAAATATAAGCTGAATAACTAACAACATTTTCTTCGGAAATTTCTCTAAAATGCGCATCATCAAATAAAAACCATTTTTCATTTATTTTTAACATACAAGTATAATGACCTGAATTTAAAGAACCTATGTGATGAATTACACCATATAAATCAAATAATTCATTGTTTATTTCTAAATTTTTTAAAGGATATTTTACAAATGTGTTTATTTTATTATTTATTATTGAAGAATATTTAAATCTCTTTAATGAAACTATTAAAATTTGAGATAATTTATCAAATTGAAAATTTTTATAAAAAGTTCGTAATTTATTACAATTCGAACATTTTAATTGATCTTCTAATTTTTCTTTTTCTAAAAATATATTAATACAATCATTTAAATCTTTTTCATTCATTGAATTTTTATTATCTTTATTATCATCTTCGATAATTTCTTCTTTCAAAACAGTCATTTTTTTAATTAAATTAGGAATTATTTCATTTTTTTCTACATTACTACACCATTTAACAATAATAAAATTATTATTAACATCGAAAATAAATTTGGAATTGTCATTTGGATTTAAAATGCATCCTGGACAAAGTTTATACCAAGGACATTTTGCGCATTTTAAATTTCCATCTACTAATTCACATATAGATATATTAAAAGGATAGCAAACTTTATAATTATTTTTTTTTGTTCTCCACCATAATTCATCATCTGTTTTATTTGATTTATTTAAATATATTTTATATTTTTCCCATATTAAATCATATAATAACATTGAATTTAAATGATTTTCTGTGTTGTTACTTAAAATAAAATCAGGAAGAAATTGAATTTGTCGTATTTTAAATGGTTCTATTAAAAATGTATTTTTATATTTTTGATTAATGTGATAAATTCTTATTCCAAATTCAAAATTTTTTTTTAATTCATTGTTTTTATCATATAAAATTTGATTATCAAAAGATAAAATTTCATTTTCGGATTTAATATTAGAATTTTTATAAATTTGGTCGAAATTTTTAATATCATTTTTTAAATTATAATTAACTAAATTAACATTATTTTTCTCTTTATTATCATTATTATATAAATACTTTTTTACTTCATTTATTCCATTCGAATTTAAAACTTCAAAAATATATAATTTTCCTCCATTTTGAACACAATTATCAATTATCATATCTTTATTAACATATGTTAAAACATTCTCAAATTTCCCTCCAATAGTACATATAATAAAAGAAGTATATGTTTTAATTTCACTTCTAATTAATTCATTTTTTCCATTATCTATAATTTCTTTTGTATTATTTTTTTCATTTATTTCTCTTGGTTCTAATTCTAAGTTTTTTATTGATATTAATTTTGTTAAAATATTTTCTAATTTTAATGTTTTATTTATATTTAATTGAATACTTATTGGAAAACTTTTATTATCAAAAGAAAATTCTTCATCATCTTCTTCAACATTTTCAAATTCATTTTTTTCTTTATTTTCTTTATTATTTTTTTTTTCTTCATTTTCTTTCGATATATTCTTAATATAAAATAACATATATTTATCTAATAATTTAATTTTATTAGATATATCTTTATTTTCTTCTTTTTGACAAAAATTCACAAAATCACTATTTATTTTATCATAATAAATTTTAAATCTAAAAGGTAATCTATATAAATTAATATTAATATCAATCAATTTACTTAAAGGAACAGGTAAAAAAAGAGAAGTATTATTTTCATATGTTATTTTTTGTTTATTACATTTTTCACAAGTTAAAATTGATTTTAATTGAAAATTAAATAACGCATAAATAAAACTACAAGAACGTCTTAAATTATTAGCCCAATATAAATTACTTAATTCATTATCATTATTATGAAGAACTTCATTTTCAGGATTAATAATATATTTTCTTTCATTTATTATATTTAATTCTTCATGTAATTCATCTATTAAAAAATTCATTAGTTCATTTGCATCTTGCTGTTCGTTACTTGAAAATTCTTTTCTTAATTTACCTATTATTTCTTTGAAAGATTTTGGCGTAAAAATCTTGTTTGAATTTGAATTTTTCCATCTTAAATCTAAAATTTTATGAAATTCTTCAAAAACTTTTCCTTCATTTGAAAATTTACCTTTTTTATTTAAAAAAAAAATTATTTTTTCATCTAAAAAAATATCGCGAACTAAAGGAATATTAATTAAAGATTGAATTACACTATTCATATAACATGTATTTCCTAAATTATTTAAACCAATTGGATTAGGAATAAATTCTTTATTTTCTAATATTTTTTCTTTAATTTCTTTTTCATTTTTTATTATTTGATTTTTATTTTCATCTAATTTATTTTCATTTTTATCACCCATTTCATTTTCATTTTTATTTTCTAGTTTATTATTATCATTATTATTATTATTATTATTATTATCAATTTTTTCTTCAGGTTCTTCTTTTAAATCTTGAATTTTTTCATAATAAGTTAAACTATTTTTTTTGTTATTTATTTTCCAATCAAGAATTATAATACAAAAATAATTTTCTTGATTATTATTTATTAAATAATTTCCTAAAATTGATTTAATATCCATTATTTGTAAATTACCCTCATTAAAATTATATATCATAGGATTATTAACATTATTATCATAAGGAATAACTAAATTAATAGCTTGTTCTAACATTAAAGAACATTCAGTTTTTGGCGGAAAATATTTTGATCTTAAATTACTAAATTTTCTATTATTATATAAATTATTCATTAAAATTAAAGTTTTTTCTATATTATTTTTATCTTTATATTCATTTTCATTTTTATCTTGAATATAATCATAAATTTCTTTAAAAGAAAAAAATTTACAATGAATATAATAAAATTCAATTTCATAAACAATATTTTCTTCTTTTAATATTAAACTATTTATTTTTTGATCTGGATCGGGTGTTTCTTGAGGGTATTGATTAATATTATATTGTAATTTTTTTAATTTAATGTCACCACCTTTTTTTATAAAAACTTTTTCTAAAAAATAATAAAAATCTGTTGGAACTAAATAAAAATCTTTTTTATAATATTTATCTGTTTTTAATTTTCCTTCGTTTGTAATTAAATCATATAAATCAATTACTGGCTTTTCATTACTATTATTTTGATTACAATATTCTTTTAATTGATTTAAAAATTCACTATTAATAACATAAAAATAATTATCTGTTTTTATTCTACTTAAACATAATTCATGTAAATCTTTATTATTATTTAAATATTTTTTAAAAATGAAATTTTTTAAAATAATTGGTTCAAACGGAGTTAAACCAAAATTTAAATAAGGAATTAAATTAATTTTATCAAAATTTTGTAAAAAACTTTTTAATAAAATAACTAATTCATTAGATTCAACATTATTTAAATAAACATTCATAAATTCTTCTTTTGATATTTTTTTAATTTCAAAATTTTTATTTTTTACTAATTCTTCTAAAATTTCTTCTTTAATTTCTTTTAATTCAGGAAAAGTTAAAATTTCAAAAATAAATTCAGCTTTTTGAGCAATTGTTCTACAACAAATAATATTTAACATAAATTCTTTAAAAATTAAAAAATTTAAGCGCATTATTTTTAATTTTAAATAACGAATTATTAATTTAATAAAAATTCTATCAACATCAACTTCAATTAACATTTCTTCTAATTTTTTATAAGGAAAAATTCCATTATTTTTATTTTCAATATTTTGAAATTCTCCTTTTAATCTTTCATAAAAATTCACATATTTTTCATAATATTCTGATTTATTATTTATTTTATTTGGTTGATTTATTGAATCACAATCACAAACTATTAAAATATTTTCATCATATTTTAAAAGTTGTGAAGATGGTGCATAAACTTTTAAATAAAAATTATTTTTAATTTTCCTTTCAAATTGTTTATTATTTAAAAAATAATGATAAAATTTCTCTCTACTATAAAAACCATTAATATTAGTAATATTAAAATTAGCATTTAATAAATCAGATAATAAAATATTTTTATTATGTGGTTGTAAAAAAAAAAGATAAACTCTTTTTTTATAATCAGATTCTTGAACTTCATTTTTTGGATAAAATAATAAATAACTTATAAATTTTAACACATATTCATATTTATTTGATAATAAAATTGAATAAAATTGTTTAAAATCATTAAATGACATTATTTCATCACTAAATAAAGAAAAAATTCCTTTAACAAAATCTAAATTTTTTGATTTTAAAATTTGTTTTTGAAAAAATCTTATATCAATTTCATAATTCATAAAATTATTATTAAAATAATTTTCCAAATTTTCATTACTTCTATTAATTATTTTTTCTACTTCATTACTAGGAATAATAGGATGTTTTGATATAGAAATTCCCATTTAAATAATTTTTATATTTTTTTAATTTAATATATTTATTATTAATTATAAATAAAATAATAAATAAAATAATAATAATAATATTATTATTATTATTTTATTTATAATAAATATTCATTAAAATAAAAAAAAAATTTAATGACAATAATTAAATAAAATTTTTTTATAATTTTTTAATAATATAAAATAAATATAATAATGACAAAATCATTTTTAGAAACATTTTCTATGAACAATAGAAGCACCAGATTCATTATATTCATCTCTAGTAATCCACATGCATCCGAATGTTGAAATAGATGATAAGATAGATCCTCCAATCCAAACAGAATATTTTCTTTCTGGAACAGCAATAACTTTAACATTATTTTTCATTGATTCAGGAGCTAAGTTTTTAACTTCTTTTGTTAATCTTTCTGGTAAACCTGAGAACATAGTTGTACCTCCAGATAAAACAATGCATTGATATAAGTCTTTTCTTACATCAATGTCAGATTTATTAATTGAATCATAACATTTTTTATCAATACCTCCAGCTTCTTTACCGCACATTTCGGGATGGAATAAAATTTCTGGAGTTCTGAATCTTTGATCTTTAACTTTAATAACTGTTCCGTCAGGCATTTCATAACTCATTTCTTGATAGTTGTTTTTTTCTTGTTCAAAATCTAAAGCAACATAGCAAGTTTTTTCTTTGATGTCTTTGGCAATTTCTCTTTCAGCTGTTGTTGTTAATGAAACACCAACTTCATTAAGGATTTTAATTAAGTAATCAGTAACATCTCTACCAGCTAAATCCATTCTTAAAACTGAATGTGGAAGAGAATAACCATCGAAAATAGGAACAAAGTGAGATACACCGTCTCCTGAATCAGCAACAATACCAGTGAATTTACCAGCAGAATATAAAGATAAAACAGCTTGGATAGCAATATATAAACCAGGAGCATTGAATGTTTCGAACATAATTTGAGCCATTTTTTCTCTGTTAACTTTAGGATTCATAGGAGCTTCAGTAAGCATAACATTATGTTCACTAGGGTCAACTCTTAATTCAGTTGTGAAGGTATGATCCCAAATTTTTTCCATATCATTCCAATCATTAACAATACCATGTTCAATTGGGTATTTAAGATTTAAGATACCTCTTTTTTCTTCAGCTTGAAGTCCAACGAAAAAGTCTTTTTTTTCAGCACCAACCATAATACCTGGGTTTTTTGGTCTACCAACTAAGGCTGGAAAAACTGCTCTTGGTCCTTCTTCTCCTGAAAAACCGGCTTTGCAATATCCAGTACCATTATCAATTATAATGTTTGGTTTACTTTCTCCGTCTTCTGCCATTATTTTTAAAATATAAATAATTTAAAGATTCGACTCTTATATATTTTTAATATTAATTAATAATATTAATTAATGTTTAATAATAATATTTATATTATTTATTAATTTAATAATATAATTTTACAAATTATGTAAAAATTTTTTGTTTATATTATATTTTATAGATATATTTAATATAATTAAAAATATAATATTATTTATTTCTAATTTATATAATGATTAATTTTTTATTAAATTTTTAAATCATAATTCTTTTGATATAACCTTATTTTTATTCAAAAAAGATCTAAAATAATATTAAGTTCATAAACTTTATTAATTATTATATATTTCTTTAAAAAATAATTAAATTTACAAAATTAAACAATTTTTTCTATTTTCATTTTATAAATTAATACTTAATTTATGAAAAAATAAAATATGATATATTAAATATGTTTCATAATTTTTATTATTTCCTAATTATATTTTTTTTTCAAAGTTTTTATATTTTTATTTAAATTATATAACTAGATTAATTTTTATAAAAAATAGAAAAGTTTATATTCTTAGATATATTTATATTTATTTAATTAAATAATGATACATATCTATTCATTTTTAGTAAAAAAAATTAATTTATATTAAAGTAAAAAATATAATTATTTAATTAAATCAATTTATTTAAATTAATATTTTTTAATTTAATAAAAGATATTAAATTAATATTTAAATAAAATACAATTAATTTATTATAATTAATATAATATCTAATAAATAAAAAATAAATATTAATTTATTTTATAAATAAATAATATTTTAAAAATAAATGATTAATAATCCAGGAATAGAAGATGAACAAGAATTAATTTTAGATCAAGGTTTAAAAAATATTAAAACTCAAAGTTATCAAATAAAAATGGCAATTGATAAATACAATCTTCGTAATTGTTTACAAGAAACAAATCAAATGTTATGTGAATTAAAAAACTCACAATTAACACCTAAAAATTATTATCAATTATACACAACAGTTTTTGATGAAATGCAATACGTAACAGATTTTTTCCAAGAAGAAGTTAATAGAGGAAGAAAATTACAAAATTTATATGATCTTGTTCAACAAGCAAAATTTATAATACCTAGAATTTATTTAATGATTACTGCAGGAGGAATTTTTATGCAAAATAATAAACAAAGTTGTGGAGAAATTATTTTTGATTTACTTTCTATGATTAAAGGTATTCAAAATCCTTTAAGAGGGTTATTTGTTAGATATTATTTATTAAAAGTAATTAAAGATAAATTACCTGATAAAGGAAATGAATATGAAAGTCAAACAACAACTTTTGAAGATACTTTAAAATTCATTTTACAAAATCTTGAAGAAATGAATAGATTATGGATAAGATTAAGTTCTAATACAGTAGGAAATGAAAAATTGATGAAGGATAAAGAAAGAAATGAATTAAAAATTTTAGTAGGTGAAAATATTACAAGATTATCTAGTTTAAATGGTTTAACATTAGAAAAATATCAAAATGAAGTTTTACCTAAAATTATAACAATTCTTTTAGATTCAAAAGATGAATTATCTCAACAATATTTAATGGAATGTATTATTCATGCTTTTCCAGATGAATATAATATATCTTGCATGGAATCTATTTTAGATTGTACAAATAAATTAAAAGCAGGAGTAGATGTTAAAAGCTTAATTATTTCATTAATGGAAAAATTAGCAAAATATGTTGATGAAAAAGAAAGTCAAGATAAAGAAAAAATATTTGGATTATTAAAAAATAATTTTTTAAATTTAATTTCTGATGAAAAAGATGGACATGATATAATTAAAGCATTATCATTACAAGTTGCTTTTATGAAATTCACAGCAAATTGCTGTCCAATTAATGATAAAATACAAACAATTAATTTAATTTTAAATTCTGGGGTAAATTCATTAAAATCAAATAATAGTAATTTAAATAGTGAAGGAGTTAAATTAGTTGGAAGATTATTATCAACAAGTTTAGAAAGTTCTGATGTATCAATTTTTGATTTAGAAAATGTTAATGAATTAATGAAATATTTAGACTTTTCAAATCGTTCAATGTTTGCATTAAGAATTGTTGAATCATTTATTAAAAGTACTACAAAAGACCAAATTGATTCTTTAGATAAAATGAAAAAAATTTTATTATTTATGAAACCTTTAATAGAAGATCAACCCGATAGTGTTGAAGTTGATGAATTTCAATTTGATTTTGAACAAACAACTGTTTCTAAATTGGTCTATGCTTTAAGTAGCAATTCACCAGCAGTTTTATATGATATATTTGTTGAATTAAAAAATGTATTTTTTAATGGTGGAGAAAAAAGAAAAAAATATACTTTACCATATTTAGCAAATGCTTTATTAGATTTATGTAATACTATTTCAGGTGCATATGATTTACAAAATAATAATGTAAGTGAAGAAATAAAAACCACTATATTTATAGATAAAGTAAGTAATATTGATATATCTCAAATTGATTCAAATGAGACTTTTCATAAAATTATGTTTCAAATTTATACATTATTAAATGAAGTAATTTCAAATATAACTCAATTAAATCCTGAATTAGGCTTTAAAATTTATTTAAATGCCGCTTCCCAAGCTAATAATATTCAAACAGCAAGAGAAAATTTTATAGAAAGTTGTGCTTCTTTTTTAAATGCAGCTATTTCAATTATTAAAGACGGTAAAATTGAACAAGATTCAAAATTCTCATTATTAACAATTTTAATAGGAACTTTATTAAATTTAAATATCTTAACACAAGAATTAATTAATCAATTTGTATCAACAATTCAAAATTTAGCTCAAAATTTAATTAAAAGAAGTGATCAATGTAATGCAATGTTAAATATTGCACAATTATATTATACTTTATTAGGAGATAAAAATAAAGTTGTTGAATGTTTAACAAAATCTAAAAGATTTGCTGATTTTGCAATTACTAATCCAAAAATGTTATATTTACATGTAACAATTTTAAATAAAATTATGTATTTTACTGAAATAGATGATAATGAAGATTTTATAAAAGCAAGTTTATATGAAGATGTAATTGAAACAGTCAAAAATTATATTCAAACAATTACAACAGAAAATAAAGAACAAAAAGATTTTTTGCCACCAATTCAAGCATATTTTGATAGAACATTAGAAGTAATTAATAAAAGAAAAGTAGAAGGAAAGAAAAAAATATATTCTGAGATTACAAATTTATAAGATTAAAAAATAAATCTTTTTAATAGAATTTGTATTTAAAATTTTGAAACAATTAAATAAATAATAAATATATAATATTAATAATTTAATTAAAATAAAACAAAAAATTTATATTAAATTATAGATATTATAAAAATTAGTTATAATTAAATAAATATAAATATGTTGTTATGATAATATTATATTTTTATTCCTTTTTTATTTATAATATTTTATTAAATTCATAATAAATTCATAATAAATTCATAATATATAATTATTATTATTCCTATATTTCTTTTTACTTATATTTTTATTATTTTATTATTTAAAAATTCAAAAATAATTAATATTTTTTTTTATAATTTAAATAATATAAAATGGCCAGTATCATAAACTGGATAATAGATAAATATCTTAATAATATATTAGAAATAAATAAAGAACTTACAAAATCCTCATTATTAACTGGAGAAATTCAGATGGCTAATTTAAAAATAAAGCCAGAAATATTCACCTTTTTAAATATACCATTTTTTGATTTAATTCATGGATATGTAGGAAAGCTTCGAATAAAAGTCCAATTACCAAGAGTGCATCTTCACCCAATTAAAATAGAAGTTGAAAATGTATTTTTTTTAGCAAAACAAAAAAGATTATATAATATAAAAAAAGATAACGAAATAAAATTTTTGGAAGGTTATAAAAATATGCAGTTACAAAGCCTAGAAGAGTTCAAAAATGAATTAAATGATTACCAAGATGAATCAAATCCTAATATGCTTTCAAAATTAATTAATAATATTGAAATTAATGTCAAAAATATATGTATGAGATTTGAAGATGATATATCTTATTCTGCAATACCATTTAGTTTTGGAATATTAGTAAAAAATATAAAATTTAAAAGCGTGGATAAAGAATTTAAAGAAGTAGATAGTAAATATTCTATACCTTTTGAAGAAATAAATAATAAAATAGTAAAAATAGACAATTTTTCGGTGTTTTTAGATACATATGAAAAAGAAGGTAATTTAGTTGAATTAAATAAAAAAATAATCAATACGCCAGATACTGAAGTAAAAGATATGAAATTTAAAACATTTTTAGGTCCAATGATAGATTTTTACAGATATTGTCTTTCAGAAACATATGTACATATATTCAATTATGATTCGCATAATTATTTAATATTTAATTTAAGCGTTTTAGGCAAATTATCTATGAATGAAAATTTAAAAAATGGTAAACCGAAAGTAGCAGTAGAATGTAAAGTGGAGGAAATTAAAATAGAATTGTCCCTTGTTCAAATAAAAGCTCTATTTAAATTAATGATATATGAAGATTTGATTTTAAAATACCACTCGGGATTAACTAAGGAGTTTTATACCAAAAAATTGACTGGAAAAGAAAAAATGGATTATATTGATAATTATATAATATACTGTGATTATATGTATGGGAAGAAACCAAATGAAGCAAGAGGAGCTAAAATGAAAGAAAGATTAGTTAAAGTAGAAGATAAATTAACATATGAAGAAATTCAAATTATGCGAAATGCCGCTGAATTAAAAAGGAATCACAGAGAAGAATTATTTAAAATTGATATAAAAATAAAAGAAATCAGAAATGATTATACACTTTTTAAAAAAATAAGTTTCAAAAAAAAAAATAAAGAAGAAGAAGAAAACAAACAAAAAGAAAAACAAAAACAAATAGAAGATTTAGAGAAACAAAGAGATGATATACATATAAAAGTTGCAAATTTAATCAAAAATAAATTAGAACATAAAGAATTACTAAGTGGTGTTTTTCCAGATGCTTCAGGGGATTTTAAAATTGTCGAATTAAATATTGAAATACAAACGATTAATATAAGTGTTTATAGGTCTAAAGAAGAAAAATTATTTACCCTGTTATTATCAAAATTTTGCTTATTTGGAGATGTGAAAAATAGACAACAAGTGTTTATTTTAACC
>JAEEGK010013094.1_pt1 | contig 18751 bp, 10 predicted proteins | sample 8958771 | NCBI WGS metagenome assembly JAEEGK01 (sample SAMN16246547, study PRJNA631951) | gut metagenome | biome: gut microbiome; feature: rumen; material: SC-attached | host: Bos | place: Iran: Karaj | collected 2018-10
ACCAGACGCATAACCGGTATCGGGTATTCCTGTCCAGTCCCAAAAAAAGAGAGGAAGAGATGTTGCGGAGGATGGCAGAATTCCGCGGCGTGATGATGGAAGACCTGGAGGCCCGCAAAGTATGCGGCGATTTATGCAAGCAATTGTTCGGCACGCGCGATCCCCGTCGGTTGGATACGACACAACGGATTACCCTTGCGCAACAACTCAGGCGGCAATACCGCTTGACTTTCCGGCAACTCGCTACGCTTGTCCGGCTTCCCGAAGTGGAAATCCGGACGTATGTCCGTCACTGACAGGAAAGTCAGTTGCGGGGTGCGAACCACCAGCCGTTCCAGTAAAGGCGGGCGGCGGCCGGATCGAAAGCACTGGGGAAGCTGACCGCGTTTTCGTAGCGGTCGAAGACAGGGTTCTCTTCTTCGGAGATGGGCTGGGAACGATCTTCGTCGGCGGGAATCGGATAAAGGGTTGCGTCGCCGTGCGGGCCATAAGACCAGAACATTTGGCGGCCATAGACGCCGATTCCGTCGTCGCCGTCCCAAAGCGGCTGATAGTTCAGGCCGACGGTCCAGGTGCCGGCGTTGACCTGCCAGGCTTTGAGTTCAAAATGGTCGTCGAAATTGCCCGAGGGATCTTTCCAGCAACCGCCGATATAGAAATTGTCCTGATCGAAGACGATTTCGGCTTCCCGTTCCCAGACGCCGGGCGTGTTCGTTCCAAACAGGCCCCATTGCACGAGCATCGGCATCGGAAAGACTTCGACGATGGCGTCGTAGATGGCCTTCATATCGGGTTCGAATTCGCCTTTCCCTTTCTGCCCGGTCACCTCGATGGTGTGTTTCCGCCATTCTACCGGCAGTTTGTGTTCCACATCGTCCATCGACATCTCGTTCAGGGACGAAGACGCTGTTATGCTCGGGGTCGGGTCCGTCGGCGTCGTCGGGTCCGTCGGTTCGGCCGGGGTTTCCACGCTTGGCGTTTCCGCCGGCGCGGCTTTTTCTTTCTTTTCGCAGGAAACCAACGCAGCGAGGATCGCCAGCATCGCAGAGACTATCAGCAAAGTTTTTTTCATAGCAGACGGTTTGAATCGATGACAAAGTTAGCATTTCTCCTGCTTTCGCCAAACAGCCGCAAGGCAGTCCTTGCTAGATGGGGCTAGGTGGCAGGTGGGCTTGCGCCAGGGGCCGAAATCGGGCCTTGGCGCAACGAAATCGGCCCCACACACTCTGTGGGGCCGATAGGTTTGCGGCTGTTTGGCGGGTGGTCCGGAGGGTGTCCGGGCGTGAGGTCCGGGCGGTAGCCGGAGCGGGCGGCCGTCAGACTAGCAGAGTTTCAGGAAGACTTCCATGGCCTGGTATTCGGCCATGCCGAGTTCGTCGTAGAGGCGGGCGGTGTTCTGGGTGCGCTCTTCGGCGCGCTGCCAGAATTCGCGCGGGTCTTCGCCCGGGAACGGGACGATGTCTTTCTGGGAGAGGTGACGGAAGATGGCGTGGCGCTTCTTGATCACTTCGTCGGGGCTGAGCGGAACGGCCATGTCGACGCGGCCGAGCTCCCATTCCATCCAGGCGCCGCGATAGAGCCAGATGTGGGTGTCGGCGATCCAGGGGCAGCCTTCTTCGCGGAGCTGCTCCACGGCTTCGAGGGCCGCTTCGGTGCAGACGCGGTGGGTGCCGTGCGGGTCGGCGAGGTCGCCGGCCATGAAGATCATATGCGGCTTCAGGTCGGTGATGAGTTTCTTGATGATGTCCACGTCGGTCTGGGTGCGCGGGTTCTTCTTGATGCCGCCCGATTCGTAGAACGGCAGGTTGAGGAAGTGGGCGTTCGTGTTGTCGTTCAGGCCGAAGGAGCGGACGGCGCCGCGGGCTTCGCTGCGGCGGATGGCGCCTTTGATCTCCAGCAGCTTGCGGGGCTCGGGTTCGCCCGGGACTTTGCTGTCGACCAGCGCCTTGACTTCATCGAACTTGTCGGCGAAGCCGAGCTGGTAGGCCGCATCCATCATCTGGAGCACAACGTCGTCGTGGACGGCCACGTTGCCGGACGTCTCGTAGGCCACGTGCACGTTATGCCCCTGGCTGGCCAGGCGGATGAACGTGCCGCCCATCGAGATCACGTCGTCGTCGGGGTGCGGCGAGAAGATGAGCACGGTCTTCGGGAACGGCTTGGCGGCCACGGGGCGGGTCGAGTCGTCGGCATTGGGTTTGCCGCCCGGCCAGCCGGTGATGGTATGCTGGAGGTCGTTGAAGACGTCGATGTTGATCTTGTCGTACGGGCCGAACTTGTCAAGGAGTTCGTCCAGGGCATAGTCGAGATAGTCTTTCTGCGTCAGTTTGAGAATCGGCTTGTGGACCGTCTGGCAGAGCCAGACCACGGCGCTGCGCACGAGCTTGCGCGTCCAGTCGCAAGGACCGATGCGCCAGGGGGCGACAACGCGGGTGAGCTGGGAGGCGGCGTTCTGGTCGACGTAGAAGCTGATTTTTTCGTGCGGCTGCAGCAGCGAGGCCGGGCAGGCGGAGGTGGGCTCGCCTTCGGCGATGGTCCGGACGGCGGCGGCTTTCTCTTCGCCCCACGCCATCAGGATGATCTTCTTGGCGGACATCATCGTGCTGATGCCGATGGTGATGGCCATGTCGGGGGCCTCCGACATATCGAAATTGAAGTTCCGGACTTGGCGGCGGCGCGAGTTGTGCGACAGGCGGACGACGCGGGTGCGGTCTTTGGGCATGGAGCCGGCTTCGTTGAAGCCTACCTGGCCGCGTTCGCCGATACCGATGACCAGCAGGTCGAGGTTGCGCGCGATTTCGTCGAATTCCGCGTTGTATTCGGAGACTTTGTCGCGGGGGACCCGGCCGTCCAGGATGTGGACATTCTCGTCGAGGATATCCACCTTGTCGAGCAGGGCCTCGTGCAACTGGTGGTTGCGGCTCTTGGATCCCTTCGGATCGGACGGGTAGTATTCATCGATGGAAACGACTTCGACGTTCTTGAAAGAGACTTCGCCGGCTTCGTAGCGGCGGGCCAACTCGTCGTAAAGGGGCAGGGGCGTCCGGCCTGTGCTCAGGCCCAGGCGGTAGAGACGGCCTTCCGTCTTGTTGATGGCTTCGACGATGACGTCGGCCACGGCGTTGGAGGCCGGATGGGCGTCGTCGTAGATGTGGGTCCAGACTTTTTCGTAGGAGTGGAGAACGCCTTTCGGCAGGTCTTTTTCGATGAGACCGCCCTCGTAGGGCAGCGTAAAATGATCCCGTTTCATAGCCTTGTATTAGTCCTACAAAGATAGTTTTTTTAGGATAAAGATATTCTCCCCAAAAATAGGTACCTTGTTTTATCGGAATTATTATGTAAATTTACAAGTTGCTATTACTAAAACACCTATTTGATATGTTCGACAAACAAGTCTATATTTCCCGCCGGAAACGCCTGCTGGAGCAGGTACGCGAGGGCGTGATCCTGCTGCTGGGCAACAGCGAGGCCAGCTGCAACTATCCCGACAACCAGTATCAGTTCCGGCAGGACAGCTCGTTCCTGTATTTCTTCGGGCTCGACAAACCCGACCTGGCCGCGGTCATCGACGCCGAAAGTGGCGAAGAATGGATCTTCGGCGACGACGTCGACATCGACGACATCATCTGGATGGGCCCGCAGCCGCTGATTGCCGACCAGGCCGCAACGGTGGGCGTGGCGAAGACCGCCCCGTTCGCCCGCCTGGCCGACTGCCTCAAGGCCGCGCAGGAAAAAGGCCGCAAGATCCATTATCTGCCGCCCTATCGCAACCACAACAAAATCCTGCTGCATCAACTGCTGGGCATCGGCTTCGACGAAATGAAAGCCGGCGCCAGCGTCGACCTGATCAAGGCCGTGGTGGCGCTCCGCCTCATCAAGGAGCCCTGCGAGATCGAAGAGATCGACAAGGCCTGCAACCTGGGCTACGCCATGCACTACGCCGCGATGAAGATGCTCCGCGTCGGTATGGTGGAACAGGAACTGGTGGGCGTGATGGAAGGCGTCGTCAAAGGCGCCGGCCCGATGATCTCGTTCCCGACCATCCTCTCCCAGCGCGGCGAGACGCTCCATAACCACAACCACGCCGCCGTCCTGACCGAAGGCCAGCTCTGTGTGATCGACGCCGGTGCGGAAGTGCCGTCGCACTACTGCTCCGACAATACCCGCACCCTTCCCACGGGCGGCAAGTTCACCCAGAAGCAGAAAGATATCTATGAGATTGTCCTGACGGCCAACGACTATGCGCGCGAAGCCGCCCGGCCGGGCGTGACCTATCGCGACGTCCATCTGGGCGCCGCCAAGATCATCGTCCAGGGCCTCAAGAACCTCGGCCTCGTCCGCGGAGACGTCGATGAGATGGTGGCTGCCGGTGTGCAGGGCCTCTTCATGCCGCACGGCCTCGGCCACAACATGGGCCTCGACGTCCACGATATGGAAGACCTCGGCGAGAACTACGTGGGCTACGATCCCGACCAGACCCGCGCCAAACAGCTCGGCCTGGGCTCCCTCCGCATGGCCCGCAAACTCGTTCCCGGCCACGTGATCACCGACGAACCGGGCATCTACTTCATCCCGGCCCTCATCGAGAAATGGAAGAGCGAAGGCCACAACGCCCAGTTCGTGAACTTCGACAAGCTTGAAAGCTACTACACCTTCGGCGGCATCCGCCTCGAAGACGACCTGCTCATCACCCCGAAGGGCGCCCGCATCCTCGGTGCGAAGCGGCTCCCGATCACCGTGGAAGAAATCGAAAACACCATGTATACCGACTGATATGAAAAAAATCCTCTTCACCCTTGCGGCGGCGCTCGTATGCCTGACGGCCGGCGCCCAGGCTGTCGGCCAGGCCGAGCTTCAGGAAATCCGGGGCAGCTTCGTCAAAGATGCTTCCACGAAAGCCGTCCAGAACGCCCTGACCCACGAAAAGAACATCAAGGCGTTTACCTATAATTTCGACAAGGTCGGCACCATCGATCACTTCTTCAAGTATCGCTGCGACGTGAGCGGCATCACCAACCAGCTGAGCTCCGGCCGCTGCTGGATGTTCACCTCGATGAACGTGCTCCGTCCGACCGTGATGAAGAAATACAACCTCAAGGAATTCGACTTCTCCCACAACTACACCTTCTTCTGGGACCAGTTCGAGAAGGCGAACCTCTTCCTGGAGAACGTCATCGCCACGGCCGACCGTCCGATCACCGACCGCGACGTGGAATTCTTCTTCAAATCGCCCGTCGCCGACGGCGGCGTGTGGAACCTCTTCTGGGATGCGGCCGAGAAATACGGCGTCGTCCCGCAGAGCGTGATGCCGGAAACCGAGCACTCCAACAATACCGCCCAGATGCGGGGCGTGCTCAATGAGCTGCTGCGCACCGGCGGCTGGCACCTGCGCGAACTGGCCGCTTCCGGCGCAAAGGCCAAGGCTCTCGAAACCAAGAAGATCGAGATCCTGAAAGACGTCTACCGCGTGCTGGCGCTCTGTCTGGGCGAACCGCCGACGGAGTTCACCTGGCGTTACCGCGACGCAAAGGGCAACGTGCAGACCCTCAAGACCACTCCGCTCGATTTCTACAAGAGCATCGTTCCGGCCGACTACAATCCCGACACGTTCATCATGATCATGAACGATCCGACCCGCGAGTACTACAAGGTCTATGACATCGCCTCGTACCGCAACACGTATGAAGGTGTGAACTGGTGCTACCTGAACCTTCCGAACGAGGAGATCAAACCGGCCGCCCTGGCTTCGATCAAGGACAACACCCCGCTCTACATCTCCTGCGATGTCGGAAAGCAGAGCGACCGTGAGAAAGGCATCATGGACGTGGATTACTACGACTACCAGTCGCTCTTCGGCATCAAGCTCGATATGGACAAGAAAGCCCGCATCCTGACCCGCCAGAGCGGCTCTTCGCACGCGATGACCCTGATCGGCTGCGACACCGACGAGAACGACGTCCCTGTTAAGTGGGAACTCGAGAACAGCTGGGGCCCGGCTTCGGGCAACCACGGCTACGTGACCTTCACCGACCAGTGGTTTGACGAATACCTGTTCCGCATCGTCATCAACAAGAAGTACTTGAGCGAGAAAGCCCTGAAGGCCGCCAAGACCAAGCCCATCGCGCTTCCCGCGTGGGATTATATGTTTTAACGGGGCGATGCCCCGAACCCCGCCGCTTCAGCCTGCTATTACACGAGGCTCCCGCAACGGCTTCCGCTAGCGCCTGATGGCGCATATTAGACGCCAAAATGATTGCTCTGAAAATAATTGCCGTATTACTCGGCATCATCGGCCTTGTCGGATGCATCCTGCCTGTCATCCCCGGCCCGCCGCTGTCGTGGCTGGGGATGCTGCTGGTGTGGTTTACCCACCCGGACGGGTTTACGACCCGTCTGCTGATCGTATGGCTTGTCATCACGATCGTGGTCACCGTGCTCGACTATGTGGCGCCCGCCTGGGTGACGACCAAGACAGGCGGGTCGAAGGCCGCCGGCCGCGGCTCCTTCGTTGGCCTGATCCTGGGCCTGGTCTTCTTCCCGCCGTGGGGGATGATCCTCGGCAGTTTCCTGGGCGCCCTGGCGGCCGAAGTGCTGGTCAGCGGCCAGGCCGTCGCCGATTCGGTGAAGCCTGCCTTCGGCAGCTTCCTCGGCTTCCTGCTCAGTACGGGTTTGAAGTTGACCGCGAGTGCGGTGATGCTCTTCTATATCATCAAGTTTTTGTAAAAATAGATGCCCGGTCGGAGCCGGGCATGACGCAAAAAAAGAGCCGCTCTTAGGAACGGCTCTTTCGTCATCCCCGGCTTGACCGGGGATCTCAAAATTTTACCAACCAGGGTTCTGGCCGAGGTTCGGGTCGAGTGTGAGCTGATTGCCCGGGATCGGCTCCAGATAATACTTGTCGTTCCAGGTGCGGGCGATCGAACCCCCGCAAGCGGGCGTATTATACGGCGACTTGTAGCCGGAGGTCGTGAAGTAGTTGTTGCTCAGGACCTTGTCGAGAGAGACCTGGGTGCCGCCCTGTGCGTTGTACTTGGCGACATACTCTTCGACGACAGCCTTGGAGACACCGACATAGCCGTCGGGGTTCTTCGCCGTGTCGAGATTCTCACCCAGGGCCCAACGCATCAGGTCGGCGTGACGGAAGCCGTCGGCCATCAGTTCGCTGCGGCGTTCGCGGCGGATTTCCTGGATCAGGACATTGGCGGCGGGGTCGTTGGGGGCTTTGGTGATGGCGGTGCCGTTCACGGAACAGCCGGAGCCGGCGACTGTCAGGGGCGGGATGTTGCCGTGACGCTGACGGAGCACGTTGACCGTCTTGTCGAGGTCGCTCTGCGTGCAGCTGCCCAGTTCGGCGCAAGCCTCGGCATAGTTGAGCAGGACTTCGGGATAAGCGAAGATCGGGCCGTCGGTGTCGTTGTACGGGCCGTTCCAGGTGGAGTTGCCGGTACGGACGTTGTACTCGTCGAGCGGAACGAACTTGTAGGTCCAGTAACCGGTCGTGGAGACGATACCTTCGATGTAGGCGAGCTGCGTGACCGGAATGACCTCCTTGTACACGGTGGCGGTCAGACGGGCGTCGCGGTTCTCGAACACGCCGGCGATGGTCTGGTCGTCATAGTTGACCATATGGGTCGGAAGGCCGTTGGACATGGCATAGTTCTCGACAGCGCTCTTGGTCAGGCCCCAGGTCGGGGTGGAGGAGTCGCTCCAGCCGAAGGTGGCGTGCGCCAGGGTGGTGGCGCCGCCGCTGCCCATATATGCGTAGCGCTTGAAGAGGATCATCTCGGTGTTGCCGCTCAGGTTCTGCGCCATATAGTTCTTCTTGTACGTGGTGTTGATGTTGTACAGACCGCTGCTGATCACCTTGTTTGCAGCCTCTTTGGCGGTGCTGTAGAAGGTGTCGGCGTGACCGCCGGCCGTGCCGTGGTATTTCTCCCAGGCACCCTCATAGAGGGCGACGCGGGACAGGAAAGCGGCGGCTACCATATTGTTGACCGTATTGGCGGCAGCCTTGGACGGGGCGTAGCAGTTGTTGACGGCGAACTGCAGGTCGGCCACGATGTTGTCGGCCACCGTCACACGGTTGTCGCGGGCCCGGTTGAGGGCCTCTTCGCTGGCGATATCGACCTCACCGTCGATCCAGACCACGTCACCATAGGTCTTGAGGAGTTCAAAGTGATGCAGGGCACGGAAGAAACGGGCGACGCCGCGCCAGTGGTTGGCAGCCGCTTCGGGCAGGTTGGGTACCTGGTCGATGCGGGCGAGCATCACATTGGCCTTCCGGATCCGCTCGTACGGCGTACTCCAACTGGCGGCGTCACCGGGAATGCTGACGGTGAATTGGGAGAAGGATTCCGTAGAATAGTCATCGGTGAGCGGTTCGCTATGGTACTGGCCGCGGGTCCAGCCATTGCCATAGGACCAACCGGAGAGATCACCGTAGAGATTCCAGGAATATGTCTCGATGGCGGCTTCGTTGCTCCAGTTGGTCGCATCAGAATTGCTGTCGAGCGGAACCCGGTTGAGGTACTCGCTGCAACCGGAGAGGCTTACGAGGACGACAGCCGCGAGAAGTATGGTAAAAATATTCTTTTTCATATCCTTGAAGTATTACGGGTTTAATTAGAAAGTAATCTGCACACCGCAGGACCATTGACGGTTGTAAGGGACGGCGCGTCCCATGTAAGCGAGGTCGATGCCGTTGCGGGAGTTGCCGCCGCCAACGGTGGACCAACCGCCGGTCAGTTCAGGATCCATCACACCGCCGATCTTGTCGAAGGTGAGGAGGTTGAAGGCGCTGAAATAGATGCGGAATTTCTCCACGCCGATCTGCTGCGTGAAATTCTGCGGGATGGTGTAGCCGATGGTCAGGTTCTTCAGGCGGAGATAAGCCAGGTTCTGCAGATATTTGGTCTGCGGATAGAAGTTGTTGTTACCGACGCTGGGGAGACCCGGCTTGCCGGTGGTGCTGCCGTTGATGAACGGGCGCGGGAACTTGGCGTTCTGGTTCTCCGGGGTCCAGTAATCGAGCTCGTTGCGGAAGATGTTCATCTGGGCGCCTGCGGCGTGGGGGATGAACAGGGACGAATAGGTCCAGGTCGAACGCTTGCCGACACCTTGGAAGAGCACTTCGAAGTCGAAGCCTTTCATAATGGCGCCGAGACGGAGCGCATACTCGTAACGGGGAAGTTCGTTGCCGATGCGGATGAGGTCGCCGTGGTCCTTGATCGTACCCTTGCCGGTGTCGATCACACCGTTTCCGTCGAGATCCTTGAACTTGATGTCACCGGCGCCGTACTTGAAGTTGCCCACCTGGAGGGCGCCCTGGAGGGCCTGGATGGTCTCCGGAGAGTCGCTCGAGGTCCAGTAGCGGTCGGTTTCGAAGCCCCAGATTTCACCGAGGATCTTGCCTTCGTAGTTGCCGGTCAGCAGGATGCCCGATTCTTCAGCGTCACGGTTCCACTTGGTGATGACAGCCTTCGAGTCGGAGATCGTAAAGGTGCCGTACACGGCGAAGTCCTTGTTGAAGGCATGGTTGTAGTCGATCTCGAGTTCCCAGCCGCGGGTGCGGAGGTTACCGGCATTCTCCAGCGGCGCGGAAGCGATACCGGTATAGCGGACAAGTTCGTTGCCCGGAAGCAGCATGCCGATATTCTCGCGCTGGAACCAGTCGAAGACCACGTTGAGGTCCTTGTTCAGGAACGCGGCATCGAAGCCGATGTCCAGCGTGCGGATCTTCTCCCAGGTCATGTCGGAGTTGACGATGCCCGGCGTGGTGGTCGTGGAGGCCAGGTTGCCGTTGTTGGCGGTCAGCCAGGAAGCCGTGGTCTTGGAGATCGTGGCGATGTACGGATACCAGGAGCTCAGGGCCTGGTTACCTACGGAACCGTAGGAAGCGCGGATCTTGAACATCGGGATCACCGGTTTGATCGGCTCCCAGAAGTCCTCTTCGGAAATCTTGTAACCGGCGGAACCGGAGGCGAAGAACGCCCACTGCTTGCCCGGACGGAAGCTCGAGGAACCGTCGTAACGGCCGTTGAGCTCGAGGAGATATTTCTCCTTATAATTATAGTTGATGCGGCCGAAGAAACCGGCGGTTGCGCGGTCGCGTTTGTTCTGGGTGATGCGGCCGGTATTGTTGGCGGCGGCATCGGTCAGGTTGATCGTCGGGATGTCCACGTTCTGGACGCCGTCGGCGCGCATCCAGTGATAATTATAAAGAAGGTCTTCCGCGTTGAAACCGACCTTCAGGGCGAAGTGGTTGTCGCGGGCGATGTCGAACAGGTAGTCGATATAGGCGTTGTAGGTGTTCGAAGTGCGCTTGACGAAGTCACGGCTGACGAAATTATTGGAGTTGTAGGCAGCGCGCGGGGCATTGGCGGACCACCAGTTGGCCACGTAGGTCGGCTGACGCATCGAGGTGTTCAGGTAGTCGTACTGCATGCGGGTGTAGTCTCCGTAGAACGAGAGACCCGGCGCAATGTCGATCTTCACGTTGCCGCCGAGGGTCAGGTACTGATCCTTGGCGTCGCACATCGACTCGTACACGAGATATCCGTTACCATGACGCCATTCCAGGCCTTCGCCGGTGGCTGCGCTCGGGTTTGTGAAGTTACCGGATCCGTCTTTCGGACCACCGTCGGAGATACCGAACGGGAACCATGCCGGGAAACGCATCGTATAGGCGATCAGGTTCATCGATGAGGAGGAAGCCTCATAGCCGTACGGGTAGCTGTTGTCCTTCTCGGTATACATCATCTTGGCACCGACGTTCAGCCATTTGGTCACCTGTGTATTGAGGGACAGGTTGGCGTTGTAGCGCTCCACGAAGGTATTCTGCGCGGCGCGCATCGTGGAGTTCTGCTTGCTGTAGCCCAAGCCGATGTTGTAGTTGCTTTTGCCCGTGTTGCCGTTGACGTTGAGGTTGTGGCTGTGCTGGAAAGCGGTCTTGAACAGTTCCTTGTTCGGGTCGGTGACACGATAGGAGAAGAAGGTGCCGGTACCCGGCGTGGAGCCGCCGAGATACTCATAGTCACGGCCATACTGCCAGACACGGCCGAGGTCCTGTCCGCCGTATTTGTCGAACCAGTTGGAAATCGGGTCAATCAGGTCTTTGTAGTACATGCCGAAACCTTCGATGTCGGTGCCGTCGGTATTCTTCTGGGCGAGGATACCTTCCTGCAGCTGGGCGATGACGTCGTCCTTGGTGATGTTGTACTGCGGAAGGGCCATCGGCTGGTTCCAGGAGAAGTTGTTGGAGTAGGTGATGTTCACCTTGTCGCTGGCGCCTGCGCCGTCTTTCGAGGCGATGAGGATCACACCCCAGGCAGCACGGCTACCGTAGATGGAGGTGGAGGCGGCGTCCTTCAGGACGGAAATGCTCTTGATGTTGTCGGGGTTGACGAACGAGAGGTCCGGGACCTCGACGCCGTCGACGCGGATCAGCGACGAGCCCAGCCCCTTCTCGCGGCTGAACATTTCGGTCAGGAACTGCCGAGGTCACCCGTGTCGTAGGTGATGGTCAGGCCGGGGACGACGCCCTGGAGACCCTTGGACACGTCGACGATCGGTTTGCTGCCGAAGGTTTTTTCCACATCGACCGCCGAAACGGCGCCGGTGAGGTTGACCTTCTTCTGGGTACCGAAACCGACAATCACGGTCTCTTCCAGGAATTCGGCGTCATCGGCCATGATGACGGGAATGTTGTTGCGACCGGCGATCATGACTTCCTGGGTCTTGTAGCCGATGCAGGTGAACTGGAGCGTGCCGTTGGCAGGAGCGTTGATGGTGTAGGAACCATCGACGCCCGTCGACGTTCCCGTCGACGTTCCCATAACCACCACGTACGCACCGATAATCGGCCCATTGTTCTTGTCCACCACCTTACCGGTAACGGTCAAGTTCTGAGCAAGCATGGATCCTGCTGAGAGGATCAATGCGCACACGACCGCGAGAAAGCGGCCTGGTTGTTTTGAAACGAACATAGATGAGTTTTTAGGTTAAATTTCCAAATCGCTATCAGACAGCATATTTTGGCGTTTTCCAGTTACCACATGGGAAAAGAATCGTTAATTTTACCTTGTGGGAACAAACCTGAGAATCCTGTATTACCTGAAATACGGCAGCCTGTCCAGGGATGGCAAGCTACCACTGATGTGCCGCCTCACCATCGACGGACGCAGCACGAGCTTCAGCTGCAAGCGTCGGCTTCCGCCGGAACGGTGGGATGCCCGGCACGGCATGTTGAAAGGGAACGACCCGGAAACCCTCCGCATCAACCGGGAGTTGGAAGAGCTGAAGAAGCAGTTGCTCGCCGACTACAGCGCCATCTTGCGGGAATACGGTCCCATATTGCCGACGTCGCTGAAGAACTACACGATGGGAGCGCCTTCCCGTCAGGAGATGCTTATGTATGTTTTCAACCGGCACAACGAGGATTTCCAGAAAATGGTGGGGCACGGGCGCTCCCTGCGCAGCCTCCGCCGCTACGAAACCGTGTACCGGCATCTGCGCGACTTCCTGCTCAAGCGCTACCAGCTGACGGACGTCCGCTTCAACCACATCACGCTGAACCCGGTCACGGCGTTCGAGACGTATCTCCGCGTGGAAAAGGGGCTGAAGACCAATACGGTCTGGGTCTATATGACGACCTTCAAGCACATCCTGACCCTCGCCCAGGCCAACGGCGTGATGCACACCCATCCGTTCAGCGGTTACAAAGGCCACTTTGAACAAGTGGACCGCGGTTACCTGACGGAAGAGGAACTCCGGAAAGTGATGACGTATCCCGCCGCGGAAGGAACGGAACGGCTGGTCCGCGACCTTTTCGTCTTTGCCGCGTTCACGGGGCTGTCCTATTCAGATGTCAAAGCGCTTCGCTGGGATAACATCCGCCCGATGTTCGACGGCAACACCTGGATCGTCACCCGCCGCCAGAAAACCCATACGCCGTCGAACGTGCGCTTGCTGGACATACCTCTCAAAATATTAAAAGAACTGGGAGATCCCTCCCGGGACACCGTTTTCAAAATTCCGAGCAACAACTGCTGCAACGAGTACCTGATCGCGCTGGGAAAAAAATGCGGCATCCGGACCCGAATGACGTTCCATATCGGCAGACACACCTTCGCCACGCTCTCCCTGTCGAAGGGCGTGCCGATCGAGACGGTAAGCAGCATCCTGGGACACACGAACATCCGGACAACCCAGATCTACGCCAAAATAACCAATCAAAAAATCAGCGAAGACATGGAAGAACTCGCCGGAAAACTGGCCAGTTTTTCATATTTGTGATTTCTCGCCTTTATCAACAGTTTCTTAACAAAAAACACGGAAAATGCGCACAACCATAAAAAAAAGTAGTTATTTTTGTATGACGTATGGACTACAAAGTACATTAGTTTATAACCTAAAAACTCATCTATGTTCGTTTCAAACAAACTTTGCCGCTTTATCTATGTGGCTATGTGCGCATTGATCCTCTCAGCGGGATCTTTGCTGGCTCAGAACGTGACCGTCACCGGTAAGGTGGTGGACAAGAGCAATGAGCCGGTCATAGGGGCGTACGTCGTGGTCGTCGGCACAACTACCGGCACCTCGACGGGCGTTGACGGTTCCTATTCCATCAAGGCCCCTTCAAACGGCACCCTCCAGTTCACCTGCATCGGCTACAAGACCCAGGAGGTCATGATCGCCGGCCGCAAGGTGGTAGACATCATCCTGGCGGATGACGCCGAGATGCTGCAGAACGCGGTCGTCGTCGGTTTCGGCACGCAGAAGAAAGCCAACCTGACCGGCGCCGTGGCGTCGATCGACGCTTCGAAGCAACTGGACAGCCGTCCTATCCCCGACGTGGCCCGCGGTCTCCAGGGCGCCACTCCGGGTCTGAACGTCGTCGTCACCTCGACTGAGGTCGGTTCCGACCCGCGCCTCCGCATCCGCGGCCAGGTAGGTTCCTACGAAGGTTCCTCCGCCCCGCTGATCCTGCTGGACAACGTCGAGATCCCCTCGCTGAGCATCGTCAACCCGAACGACGTCGAGAGCATCTCCGTCCTGAAGGACGCGGCCTCGGCCTCGATCTACGGTGCGAAGGCCGCCTTCGGCGTGGTGCTGATCACCACGAAGAAAGGCTCGGCCGACGAGTCGATCCACGTGAACTACTCGGGCAACGTCTCCTTCCAGAACGTTGACAAACGCTACGGCCAGGGCGGCATCGACGCCATCCACTACCGCGTGCTGGCCGCCGAGATCCAGAACATGACGGACGGCATGTCCGGCGGCTTCTGGCTCTGCAACCGCGACTCGTGGAAGGCCTCCAAGGCGTGGCTCGCCAAATATGCCGACCTGGACCCGTATTCCCCGTTCACCTACGGCCGCGACTTCTACATCGACGGCAAGGACCGCCGCGTGGGCATCCGCATCTTCGACCCGTGGAACTACATGGTCCGTGAATGGGCCCCGACCCAGAACCACAACATCTCCGTCTCCGGTTCGACCGGCAAGACGAACTTCAACGCCTCGTTCGGCCTCGTGGACCAGAACGGTATGAACAAGGTCGCCACCGACAAGTTCAACCGCTACAACGGCAACATCCGCGTCGGCACGCAGGTGAACAAGTTCCTGAACGTCCACGCCGGCCTGATGTACGCGCAGACGAAGAAGACGTACGGCAAGGCCGTGTTCACCAACGGCGGCGCCTACGGCTGGTCCAACGTGTACCGCTGGGGCCCGACGTCCCCGTCCGTCCCCTACGACGAGTACGGCCAGCCGCTGCGCAACGACGCCGCGGAGATGGCGCAGGGCAACGACGCCTCCGTCACCAACTCCTACACCAGCGTGAACGCCGGCACGACGATCACCCCGGTCAAGAACTGGGACATCAACGTCGACTATACCTATTCTATCAATGAGTACGTGGACCTGACGCCCGGCACCGAGATCTTCGGCGTCGATTCCTGGTACGACGTGCCCACCGTCATCACCGACGGCAACGGCCAGGCCGTGATGATCAACAACGAGTGGAACGAGTTCAACGGCCTGGGAGCCTCCATCCCCGCCCGCAAGTTCCAGCCCTCCTACTACCTCGGCCAGGGCGACAAGTCGCCGCAGAACTACATCTACCGCGACAACTTCACGACCCGCCGCCAGACCTGGAACGTGAACACCACGTACGCGCTCAACCTGATGGACCACCACTTCAACTTCATGCTCGGTATGCAGTCGCTGTCGTACGTCTACGACGGCGTGTGGGGCAAGAAGACCGTGCTGATGGATCCGAACAACCCGCAGTTCGACCTGGCGACCGGCACCCAGACCACCGGCGGTTCCTTCGACTGGAACTCCACCCTCGGCTTCTTCGGCCGTCTGAACTACAACTACAAGGAGAAATACCTCTTCGAGGCCAACCTCCGCTACGACGGCACCTCCAAGTTCCCCGCCAAGCTCCGCTGGAAATGGTATCCTTCCTTCTCCGCCGGCTGGCGCGTGACCGAGGAGCCGTGGATGGAAGGCGTCAAGGACGTCCTCTCCTCGATGAAGCTCCGCGCATCCTGGGGCTCCATCGGCGACCAGTCCGTGAGCAACTCCCTCTACATCCCGACCATGAGCCGCGGCTCGGCGTCGTGGGTGGCCGGTGACGGCACCAACCTCGTCTACTACAACTCGCCCGCGGCCGTTTCCGCCAGCCTCACCTGGCAGGACATCATCACCCTCGACTTCGGCGTCGACCTCCGCCTGTTCAACTCCCTCGGCGTGACCTTCGACTGGTACCAGCGCGACACCAAGAACATGATCGTGGGCTCCGAGGGCGTCGGCTACAACTTCGGTACGGCCGCGCCTAAGGGCAACTACGGTTCGCTGCGCACGCGCGGCTGGGAGGTCGCCCTCGACTGGGGCCACGTCTTCGACAACGGCTTCGCCCTGTCGTTCAACGCCGCCCTCGCCGATGCCAAGACCATCATCACCGAGTACGGCTCGGCCACCGGCATCAACGGCTGGTACAACGGCAAGGTCTACGGTGAGATCTGGGGCTACATGACCGACGGTCTCTTCACCTCGAGCGACTTCGCCCACGACGCCGACGGCAACCTGATCGTCGTGCCCGCCAACGACCCGAGCAACGTCGACAAGAACGGCAACCCCTACGCCTACGCGCACTACAAGTTCGCCGACGGCACGAACTACCCGCTCCAGGACCGCATCTCCGGCGGCGGCAACTACACCAAGTTCCGTGACGGCGACGTCCGCTACAAGGACCTCGACGGCGACGGCGTCATCACCCCGGGCACCAACTCGATCAACGACCACGGCGACCTCACCGTGATCGGCAACACCACGCCGCGCTACGAGTACAGCTTCCGCACCGACATGCGCTGGAAGGGCTTCGACCTGTCGATCTTCCTCCAGGGCGTCGGCAAGCGCAACATGTGGAGCTCCGACAAGGCCGCCATCCCGATGTCGGGTTCCGACGGCTACATGCCGCTCGCCATGGCGAAGGACTTCTGGTATGAGGACTGGGAGAACGGGCAGCTCGTGGACTACAACTACAACGCCTTCTACGCCCGTCCGCGCTACTCGTCCATGAACTACGAGTGCAACGACCGCTACCTGCTGAACCTCGCCTACCTCCGCCTGAAGAACGTGACCTTCGGCTACACCATCCCCAGGCAGATCACCAAGAAGGTCAGCATCGAGAACTTCCGGGCCTACGTCTCCCTCGAGAACTTCCTGACCTTCAACAAGCTCCATGGCCTGCCCATCGACGTTGAAGGTGACATCCTCGGTGCACCTGCCTTCAAGACGGCTTCTGTCGGTCTCCAGATCACTTTCTAAATGAATCGCACTATGAAAAAGATATCCATCATCCTTCTTTCCGTTGCCGCCCTCGTCCTCTCCAGCTGCGTCGCCGAGTTCCTCGAGCGTCCGTCCAAGACAGCGATGAACGACGAGAACTACTGGACGTCGGAAGGCAACATCCGCCTGTTCGTCAACGGCGGCTTCACCAACTACTTCTGCGGCTACTACAGCGGATGGAGCTACAACTACGCGCCCGGCGTCCGCGGTGACGGCGCCAACAGCGAGTTCAGCGACGACGTGCTGAAATCCGGCACGCAGCAGGAGCCTTTCGTGGCCGCCTCCTCCTTCAACGGATACTCCACCAGCGAGTCCAACACCTTCTACTCCCGGAGCCAGTCCTGCGCGTGGAACTTCGCGTGGGTCCGCAAGTGGAACCTCCTCATCGAGCGCCTCAACATGATGAACGAGAAGGGCATCCTCACCGGCGAGGCCTTCAACCACTGGATGGGCGTCGCCCGCTTCCTCCGCGGCTTCGAATACAGCCGCCTGGTCCTCTCCTTCGGTGACGTGCCGTACTACGACGCCGTGATCGACGCCGAGGACGTCGCCACGCAGTACAAGCAGCGCGACAGCCGCGTCATGGTGATGACCAAGGTCAAGGAAGACTTCGAGTTCGCCATGCAGAACGTCCGCACCGACGACGGCCCGAACTTCATCAACAAGGGCGTCGTCGGCACCGTCGGCAGCCGCTGGATGCTGATGGAGGGCACCTGGGAGAAATACCACAAGACGCCGGGCGGCACCCCCGAGGTCTTCCTCAAGGCCGCCGAGAACCTCGCCAAGGCCGTCATGGACCTCGGCATCTACAAGTTCGACGTCAACGTGAAGGACCTCTTCGGCGCCACCACGAAGATCGGCAACGAGGCCATCTTCTACCGCAGCTACAGCGCCGCGATCTCCGTGCGCCACTGCATCGCCACCTACTGCATGCCGCAGTACGGACAGGGCGGCTACGCCAACTTCAACCACCTCGAGAGCTGGATCTGCAACGACGGCAAGGTCTACACCATCTCCGGCGTGCCCAACGCACAGAGCTGGAAGGTCAAGGACATGGACCTGACGCGTGACCCGCGCTTCGAGTCCACCTTCTACGACGAACCCAACTCCAGCGCCGGCGGCAGCCTCTTCTGCTGGAAGTTCATCGACCGCAAGGGCCCTGAATACTACTATGACAACGCCTATCACGGCGGCCCGGCCATCCCGTCCCAGTACGGTGGTGCCCGCAACGAGAACGGCTCGCCGGTCATCCGCTACGCCGAGACCGTCCTGAACTGGATCGAGGCCAAGGCTGAGCTTGCAGCCTCCTACGGCGGCCCGGCCGTCACGCAGGCCGACCTCGACGCCTCCATCAACGCCATCCGCCAGCGCCCGCTCGACGCGCACGCCACCGCCCTCGGCCTGAAGAAGACCGCCCCGCTGACGCTCGCCCTCGCGCAGCAGAACGCCGCCGCGGACCCGCAGTACAACGACGCGGTCTACAAGGTGACCCTCGCCTACAAGAACGGCTTCACGCCCTCCCCGCTGATCTGGGAGATCCGCCGCGAACGCCGCATGGAGTTCTTCAACGAGCACGTCCGCGCCACCGACATCCGCCGCTGGGGCGAGATGGAGCGCATGAACAACGAGACCAACCCCAAGACCACCTACGGCGTCTGGGTCAGCCACGAAGACCTCGGTGAGGACAACGTGGCCTACCGTGTCGACGGCAAGACCAACATGGGCGATCCCAAGTACTTCGGCAGGTTCAACAAGCAGTTCACCCTCGCCAAGGGCAACCTGAACGCCTTCAAGGTCCACACCCTCGACGGACGGACCGTCACCTACACCGGTTCCACCGATGCGAGCGGCGCCGTCACCGGCACCAACTTCAACGAGATCGACGGCTTCTGCATCCCCA
>JAEEGK010013095.1_pt1 | contig 18751 bp, 11 predicted proteins | sample 8958771 | NCBI WGS metagenome assembly JAEEGK01 (sample SAMN16246547, study PRJNA631951) | gut metagenome | biome: gut microbiome; feature: rumen; material: SC-attached | host: Bos | place: Iran: Karaj | collected 2018-10
ATCCCCATCCCCAAAAATTTTATAAATTTTTATTTCAAAAATTATATATTTTTTTTTAAAAATTAAGTAATTAAAAATATTATAGAATTATGAATAACTATTTGAAAAAAATATAGAAAAACAAATAATAACAATTTTTTTATTTTATAAAAAAATAATTAAAAATAAACAAAAAACCAAAAAAAAAATAATTAAAATAATTCTAAAATTTTAATTTACCTTTTAGGATTAAAAATATAAAATATTATTTATTCAGTTGGTTGATTTAATTGTCGAGCTCTTAATTTAACATCAGTAAATCCTTTATTAGTCTCAACTACTTCTCCATTCACAAGAGAAGGAGCATTATATTCAACTTTTAAATTTCCAATGAAATTACCTCCAGTAAAGAAGAAAGTATTAGTACTAGATAAAGCAGACCAACCAAAATTATCATTTTTACCTTCTTCTTGTTTTTCATTAAAAAATAATTCAATAATATTTCTATCAATAATTCCATGAATTGTAAATTTGTTTAGATCTGCACTATCATCTATAGTTGAATCATAAATTAATGTATTACCAGATAATGAAGATCTTTTTTTTTTATGGTTGTTTTAGTAGTTGCTTCTCCATAAACATTAACTGAAAGTTTATCAGTGAAGAATGGATTATCATGAACAAATTGAACATTAGTATGTCCTCTATCAATGAAAAATGCATCAGCTTTTTGATTAAAACCTATTCTTAAATATTCTTCTGGAATTGAAAGACCATATAAATATAAAGAAATTACTCCTGGATCATCATTTGTATAAGCATCAGCAACTGTAAATTCAAATTTAAATTCAAGTGCTCCAAATGCTCTTTCACTTAAATCAAGTGTATATCCTGATTGTATGTTTTCACCTTCTGATTCTGTTTCTGGTTTCCATCCTGGTGATTCTAATTTATCTAAATCAATACAAGGTTTTGAAAAAATATATAATAACTTTTTAGCAGCTATTGGATAATGTGCTATTTTTATTTCTCTTGGAAGACTCGTTGATGATCTCCATGGATCAGTTGGAACTAAGGCTGTATATTGCCAATTTGAAGCCCATGCTATACCTTTAGCAGTATCTCTTGGTGGATAAACACCACCATCACCAGGATTAGATGGTGGTTCATAGAAAATTTGCATTGCATAAAAATCTTTCCCTAAATCTAATAAAGTTGTATATCCATTATTAATAAATGTAAATGATACAGTTTCTCCATCATTTTCAACGTTTAATTGTCCTATAAAATATTCAGTTGATGAACCTCCTTGTTGTGAACCAGGATTAATTGATATAAAAAGAACCCAATATTGATTTTGTTCTTCTGTATTTGTTTCAGATTTATCAGAATTTTTTAAATAAACTAAATTAGGACATTCATATTGAAATCCTAAATAACCAGCCATTTCAAATTGACCTGCATAACTAAATTGTAAAGCATTTTTAGATGAATAAAAATAAATTCCATATTCATGTGATTTTGCTACACTCATAATATAAAGTGATGTTGAATATTTAATAACTTGTGGATCTCTAAATTGAGAAGATTCATTTTGACCTGGTTTAGGAATCGTAACTGCAGGATTAACCGTAATTTCTGTATTATTATATGTTAATGTTTTAGGAGTAGAAAAAGTATCACCACCATCAAATGATAAACTTAAAACTTGATGTTCAATCCAATCTTCATAAGTCATAGTCCACATTGCAATAATTTTAGGTGTGGAAATACCTTCAAATTGTTGTGAAAGATTATCATCATCAATATAAATAGATCCAGAATATGCTCCTGAAATTTTATCAGTAGGTTGAATTGCAATTGGTTTATGTTCCCATGAAGTAAAATCATTTTTAAATACTGCATGTCCCCAATATAATGGAAGTTCCCATATATTATTTGCAGGATTATGTTGATAATAAATATGATAATGTGTTCCATTATAAAATAATCCATTTGGATCATTCATCCATCCTTGTGGAGGAGTAAAATGAAATATTGGTCTATTTATTGTGTGATTTCCATATTGGAATCTTTTGTATTTAATTCCTTCTGGGAAACAATTATCATTATTAGTTGAGTCACATGTTTCTTGTGCTAATACAATGTTGAAAATTAATAGAAATAGTAGGCAACACTTCATTTGAATTAAAATTAATAAATCATTATTCTCTTTATATGAAATGTAATAAATTTTATTTTTTATTCAATGTTTAAAAATTTTAAGCAATTAACTGAATTTTAAACCTAATTAATTAAGTTAGAAATTAAAATTTATATAAAATTTATTTAAAATTAAATTTTTTTTTCTAAAAAAAAATTTTGCTAAAATTTGAAAATAGAAAATAAAAGTAAATTAATATTTTAAATATGAAATTTAATAAGATTTGATTTATTTAAAATAACTTTTATCTTTTCTAAGAAAATTTTTTAATATAAAATATTATAAACCTATTTTAATGTTATAAAAATTATTTTATTAAAATAAAATAAGGATTTTTGAAAAAAAGAAATATGAATAGAAATTATAACACTAAATTAAAAAGTCTTTTTTTAATAATTTTTAATAATATATTTAGTTTTTGGAATAATTTAAACTATTTTTTATAAAATTCTATTTTTAATCTCAACTCGCTGCATCTTCTTTCAAAAGAATTAAAATCAAAAATTAATTTTTTTAATTAAATATTAATATAGTAATAATAAATAAATTAATATATTATTTTTTGATAATTATAAATTGATATTCTTTTATTCAAGGTATGAATTAATTTAAACAGAAATAAAAAGATATAATTTAATGACTAGTTAAAGAAAAATCAATATAAAAAACCAATTATTTTTATTTTCTTTTTATTTTAATGAAAAATATTAAAAATATAAAACTATTAAATCTTATAAATAAATTAATAAAAATTATTATTCAAAATAATCAATATTAGTGTTCATAATATTTTCAAAAGAATTGATAAAACAAATTAATATAATAAATATCATTAAAAATTAAAATCATTTTTCTAATTTAAAAAACAAATTAATTTAAAATAACTTTAAAAATAAATATTTACGAAAAAATTACAAAAATAATTAAAGAGAAGTTTAAATATTTAAATTTTTAAATGAAATTATTATGATATTATATTATTTATTCAGTTGGTTGATATAATTGACTAGCTCTTAATTTAATATTAACAAATCCTTGATTACTAGTAATTACTTGTCTATTAACAAGAGAAGGATCATTATATTCAACTTTTAAAGTTCCAATGAAATTAATTAATAATAAAATAAAATAATAAAATCAATTAATTAATAAAAATTAGCTTAAAAAAACATGAAAACTATCATAGTTTTTTATCTTTTAATTGAAATAAATTCCTTAATAAAATATTATAATGGAATGGATGAAACTTCAATTTGGAACTGTGATCAAAATATATTACAATCACCGATAGACATAAAATTTTCAACAGCAGAAAACAATATAAAAGTAGAATCAATTCCGAAAATTGAATTTTTAAGAACATTTTATCCTCCATTTAATGGGAAAAAACTTGATGAAAATTTAGAAATGGATTTATCAGATTTATCATTAGCAAAAGCATATATTAAATATCATAATATATCTTGTAAATATATTGCTAAAAAATTAAGAGTTCATATTTTTTCAGAACATTCATTTGAATTAGGTAAATATGATATTGAAATTCAAGTTATGCATATTTATGAAAAAAATGATGAAAATTGTCCTTTAAATTTAGGAATTTCTATTTTTTTCAGTAGTCAAAATAATAAAAAAAGTAAATCAATTAATCAATTTTATAAAGAGAATAAAGATGAAAATGATATTTTAAAAAAATATTCATTAACTGAAGTTCTTAATGTTGATTTAAATAGATATACAAATTTTGATAATTCATATTATTATTATTTTGGAAGTGGAACTTTTCCAACAGACTATAATGGAAATGATTCTTTATTTACTTGTAAAGATGAAGTAGTTTGGATTTTATTTAAGAAAGTACATTCTATTTCAGAAAAAGAATTAAATCAATTTCAATTAGCAATTTATAATTTATATCCTAACGGTAATTCAAGAAGTATAGGACCATATGGAAATAGAAGAACAAGTGAAAATTATGAAACATATTATGTTCCAAAATAATTAAAAAAAATTGAAATATTTATTTTAATTATAATTCATATTCTTATTATTTTTTTATAATTTTAATTTATAATATAATGAAATATACATATTATAAAATAACTTAAAATAAAATAAATAAATAAAACAAAACTTAAAAATGGATCAAAGTTTACCAAAAAATTCAATTCGTTTAGCAGATTTTGAAGTTCGTATAAATTCCTTAGAAGAAAAAACAGGAAAAGTAAATTCTACAATATCAGAAGATACAGAAAAAATGAAAGAATTAAAAAATCAAATGCAAGAAAATAAAGATGAAATAGCAACAAAATTAAAAGAATCAAATGATGAAATAGAAACAAAATTAAGAGAACAATTTAAAAATGATATAGAATATGGAGAAAATTTATATACAACAAACATACAAGGAGCAGAACAATTAGAAAAAGAAATAGAAGAATTACATAATAAAATATTTGAATTAGAAAATAATTCAAATACAAAATTAACAATTTACAGAAAAAAACAAAAAGAATTAGATGATTTAAAACATCAATATGAATTATTAAAAGAAAGTTATGATGATGCTGCAAAAGAAAATATGTCATTAAGAAAAGATTTAGATACTCGAAATTTAAATATTAATGGATTAGAAAGTGAAATTGAAGATTTGAAAATTGTAATAAGTAAATTAATTGATAGTAGAAAAATATTAAATAAATTCTTTGCTACACATTATGAAAATTTCACAGAAGAAGAAAAAAAATTAATTCAAGAAATTGAAGGAAATGTTTTTCCAGGTTATTATAATAATAATCCAAATATGCCTGATTTAAATAATGAAAATGAATTTGATAATAAAAATATGAATTTACAAAGTGAAAATAATGATTTAGTTAATTTAAGAGAATCTGGTAATTTACAAGGTAATGGAATGAAAATTTTAAATGAACAAGAATATGGTGATTATCAACAAAAATTAAGAAATAGAGCATCTGCTCAAGGAGGAAATCAAGGATTTAGAGGAGGAAGAGGTTATGTTGGTCCTGATGATGATTATTGGTATGAACAAAATAAAAAAAATCAATAAATAGTTTTTTTATTTTTATTTTATACAATTATTTTTTGGTTTTATATTCGTTTTTTTTATTTTTTTTTTTTTAATATATTACTTTTTTAATTTAATTTATTTTACTATAATTTATATATAATTAAATTAAAAATATTAATACCTTCTTTTATTATATTTTATTCCTTTTAATAATAATTCTTTTAATAATTCAGAATTTAAAATAAAAAAACAAATAAAACAAACCATATTTAAATTTAAAATAAGTATTAATAGTTATTATAATTATATTACATATATATAATACATCACATAAAAAAAATAACAAAAAAAAAATTTATTAAAATAATGGAACCAGAAAAAGAAGAAAAACATCCTAAACCATTATTAAAACATCATACAAAAAATAAGGAAAGTGAAAAAGATGAAAAAAAAGATAGAAAAAGTATAATGTGGGATAATAAAACAATAGAAGAACAATATGAAGAAAGAAGACTTCATCCAAGACAAAAAATAGATGAACCAAAAACTCCATATATACCATATGAAAAAGGAGATGATGAATATTTAAAAAAAGTAACTGAAGTAAATAAAATAGAAGGAACTGAAGATGTTTTAAATGATGTAATTAACCAATTAAAAAATGTTAAAAATGAAACTCAGAAAGAAGAAGAATTTTTAGAAAAAAGACATAAAGTTTATGCTAATGAATTTAAAGAAGCTCAAAAATTTAGAGAGGAACATGAAAAAGATGATGAAAAAATAAGGAATGAATTAGAAGAAAAAACTATTAATAATACTTTAATTAATAAGTTTGCAGGTAAGATTAATTTAGATAAAAATGATGAAAAGTAAAAATTTTTATTTATTTGTTTATGAAATGTTTATTATTTTTACAAAAGTAAATTAAGTATTTTTGTTTAATATAATATTATTTATTAAAAAAAATTATAATTTTATTATTTTATTAAAAAAAAATATATTTTAATTTACCTTTCATTTAAAATTAATCATTTTTAATTTTATTTTTGTTATAATTCTTTTCTTTAATTGAATTAGTTAATAATTCTATATTAACTTTTTTTTTTGAATTAATTACTTATTATATTAAAATATTTATAATATTATCTTTTTATTTAAACTAAAAAAAAAATATCCATTTGATTAATATAATTTATATATTTTTAATAAACTCAATTAAGAGTATTATCTTCATTTTCTTCTTCAACATCTTCAATAACTTGTTCACCAATATTATTTTGTCCAATTTGATTAATTCTATTAATTTGAAAATTTTCTAATTCTTTTTCTAATAAATCGACACTTATAACCTCATAATCATCAGAAATTTTATATCTACTAAACAAACAATAAATTTCTAAATCAGAATTAATTTGAATTCCAATTTCTTTCATTTTACCAATAAAATCTTCAATTAAAACAACATCTAATTTTTCATTCATTCCTTCAGCTTGAACATTTTGAATAACATCTTTTAAAATAATTCTTAAATTAGTTTTTTTTTCTTTAATATAATTCGATAATTGATTAGCAAAATTAGTAATAATTTGAACATATTCATCATTTGATATTTCAATATCACTTTCTGTATTCATTTTTGAATCATGTTCAGTATTTTCTAAAATATCAAAAAGATTTTGTATTTTTAAATTATAAATTGAAGTTTCATTATTATCAAATTGTTTCATTTGATAAAAAAGATATTGTGCATAATCATCTTTCATTTCAATTTTAGCATCTTCCATTATTTTTCTTAAGTTAATAAATGAAATAAAACCAGTATCTGATATTAAATTTTGTTTTATAATATCTTTAAATGGAATTAATGTCTTTTTTACTTTTTTATTTAATACTAATTCTTCTTCTGGAGAATAAATTTTAACATTTAAAAAAAGAGACAAAAAATTCTCTTTTGTTTTTTGTTCATCATTATTACACATCATATATAATGTATTTAACCATTTTCTTATTTTTTCTATACTATTTTCTTCTTTACAATTTATTATTTCTGAAATTTTATTTGTTATTCTTTCAAATGTTTCATTTGGATTTTTTATATTTTCTGGTAATGTATCAATTATTAATTCTTTTGCCTTTGGTTCTGAAATTTTTTTTGCTTCTAAACTTTTTATTAAAACATATGTAAATTCTGTAAAATCATCATTTGATAATATTGATAATGATGATATTGGTTGTTTATTTAATAAATTATTTTTTACTTCTAAATCTTTTTTACTTGTTGATATTTCTTCTAAATTATTTCCTTCATTTATATTATTATTTTGCTCATTATTATTGTTTTCGTTATTGTTATTTTCATTATTTTCATCATTAAAAGTTGTTTTTTGTTTTGAAAGATTATTTACTTCATTTCTATTTTCATTATTATTATTATTTTCATTATTATTTTCATTATTATTATTATTATTTTCATTATTATTATTATTATTATTTTCATTATTATTATTAATTTCATTATTATTATTATTTTTATTATTATTATCTTGTTGATTATTTTCATTTTCTTTCTCATTTTCATTATTTTTATTATCTTCATTTTTATTTTCTTGGATATTTTCATCACTTTTTGAATTTTGATCAGCAACAATATTTCTTTCACTAATATCACCATTTTCTCCTCCTATTAATGAAACATCAAATCCATAACTTCTTAATTTTTCAATATAATCTTCAATAATTTTAATATAATTTCTTCTTTTATTAAATGATTCATTTACTAAAGACTTTAATAATAAAATTTTTTGATTTTCATTTTTATTAGGTTTATCAATACTAATTAATTGATTATAATTAAATTGTTTTAAAAATGTATTATCAACGGAATTTATTTTTTTAATTTGTTTATTTGAATCTGATAAGTCTTTTAACATTTTTTCATTATTTGATAATTTATTTTTATATTCTTTTAATTGATTATTTAATTCTTCAATTTGTTTTTCATAAGTACTTTTCATTTTAATAATATCTTCTTTATTTTTTTTATCTTCAAGCATTCTATCATTATGTTTATTTAAATTAAATTTATTTAAATTTTGTTTTTTAATCATTTCAATATTTTTTAAATGAATTTGATTTAATTCTGTTAATTTATTTTTTAATTTATTTATATTTTGTTTTTTTTCTAAAATACTTTTTTGCATATTTTGAATTTTAAGATGATTAGTTTGAAAAATTGATGGTAAATTTGTTAATTGTTGTAATAGCTTATCATTATTATTATTTTCTTCTTGTAATTTATTATATATTTCAATAATATTAATTAATTGTTTTTGTAAATTATCATTTTGATATTTATAATTAATCGGTTTTGCATTTTTAATTTGGATTTTTAAATCTTTATTTAAATTTTCTTTCTCAGATAATATTTTTTTTAAATCAAAATAATCTTTTTTTAACTTTGAAATAGAATTAGCATCTTTTAATTTATCAACATTAATTTGAGTATTATTATTATCAGAATTTTTATTATCTTCTAAAAAATTATCAATTTCTTTTCCCTTTGATAATAATTCACCATCTTTTTTTTGATTATCAGACTTCATAAGAGATATTTGAGTTTTTAAATTATTAATTTGTTTTTTTAATTGAAGAACTTCTTCATATAATAAATCTCTTTTTAATTTTTGAGGTTGAGTAAAATTAATAGTAGAAGAAGAAATATCAGAAGTTGAATTTGAAGAAAATAAATTTGGAAAATTATAATTATTAATCAAATTATTATTACTTGAATTTTGAGATTTTTTTTTTGAATAATTACTTGAAGAAGGCCTTAATGCTAATCCTTCTCTTACATAACATATTTTTGAAGAAGGACGTGATGTTCTTGAAAAAATATTTCCTGAACTTGAAGTTTTTCTCATTTTTTTTTTTGTTTTTTTATTTTAATATATTTAAATTTTTTTTTCAAAATGTAATTATTAATTAATTTATATAAAATATTAATTTTAATTAATTTTATTTATTTATTAATCTATTTGAAAAGTTCATTTAAAACTTTATTTAAATCATTGTTATGTTTAATTAAAAGTCCATTTAATTTTTCATCTGAATAATCTTCTTGTGAGAATCCATATTCATTTCTAAGTTTATACATTGCATCATTATTTTTAATTTCTATATTTATAATTAAGGGATTTCCATAAGGTTTATCATTAACAAAAAATTCATAAATTGTTTTATGTTTTCCAACATTTAAATTATCTAAATTATTAAATTGACAACATACTTTTGTTTGTTGTCCTATTTGTAATTCTGGAAGTTCAATATCATGACATATAATATTTGAATGCATTTTATTACAAACTAATTTTGTTCCTTTAATCCAAGGTAAACTATTAGAACATTTAATAATAAACTCATAATTTGTTTGTTTTGTTCCTACATCAATTTCCACTGTAGGGTTTTTAGTTAAACATTCATAATTATAATTAATAATATTTTCCTCATTATTTTGAAATATATTATAATTTTCATTATTTAAATTATCATTATTGTTTAAATTTTGTTTTTGAATTTGATTATTTTTTCTTTCATTTCTCATTCTAATAAAATCATGATCTTGAGAATGAAATTTTTCAATTGAATTTAATTCTTCACAATTTTCACATAAATTATAATTATTACAAATAGTACATTTATATCTTATTCCTTGAATTGGATTTTTCCCACAGTTTTCACATTTCACTCCAATATGAACAGTATTACAATTACTCATTGAAAATTTACTATATTTACTTATTTCAGTCTGATATTTAGATTTTCTTTCTTCTTCTAATTTATTTAATTTTTCTATATAATTTGATATTAAAATTTCATTTTTTTCTAAAGTTTTTTTTACAATATCATCTTTTAATTTTTTAACTTCATTTTCAATATAATTTGTCATTTCTCTTTTTAATTCATTTGAATATTCATCTTTCGTTGATGATAACATTTTATTAAAATTATCTGATAAAGGAATATTATCTATTATATCGTTTTTATCTTCATTTTGAATTTGATGTTCATTTTTTGAATTGATTAAATCATTTTGAACTTTTTCTTTTATTTTTTCATCTAATCTTTTTTTTCTTTCTAATTTTTCTTTTTCACTATTTGATAAATCTTCATTTATGTTTTCAATATTATTTTTTTTTAATTCTTCTTCTTCTTTTTTTTTCTTAGCTGCTTCTTCTTTTTTCTTTTTTGCTGCTTCTTCTTTTTCTTTTTTTTTCTTTTCTTTTTCTTCTTCTTTTTTTCTTTTTTCTTCTTCTTTTTTTCTTTTATCTTCTTCTTCTTTTTTTCTTTTTTCTTCTTCTTCTTTTTTTCTTCTTTCTTCTTCTTCTTCTTTTTCTTTTTTTTTTCTTTCTTCTTCTTCTATTTTTTTTCTTTCAATTTCTTTTAATTGTTCTGCAAGTTTTAATTTTTCTTCTTCAATTTTCTTTTTTTCTTCTTCAATTTTTTTTTGTTCATCTTCTTTTCTATTTAAGTCTTCAATTTCTTTTTCTTTCCATAAATCTTCTATTTTTTTTGATTTTTCTTCCATTTCTCTTTTAGTATCTTCAAGTTTTTTATTATATTCTTTTTTTAATTGTTCTTCAAGTTCCATTTTATATTTTTTCATTTCACTTTCCATTTTTTCTTTTTTTTTTTCCTCATCATCATCTTCATCATCACTCTCATCTTTTTTCTTTTGTAAATTAGGTATTTTTTGAAAAATTGCTGCACTTCTCATTGGATCAACTTCATCATTATTTATTTCTGTATATGTTCTACTTTTATTTAATTTTTCTTTTATTGTAAAATCAATACTAGTCTTTGAATCATTCATATAATTTAATGCTTGATCATAATCACTTTCATTATCAACGTTTACGTCATCACCATCATCATCTTTATATTGAACTATGAAATTACTTAAGTCATCTAAAGAAAATTCGCTTTGACATAATGATTTAAATTCTTCAAAATCTGATGGTGCTTGTACATTTATTTCTTTTGAACCAAAGTTTATTTTTATTACTTGATTTGACATTTTTTATATTTAATTTTATTTATGATTTTATAAATATTGGAAATTAGAGAAAAATTTTTTATTAGATTTAATGAATTTTTTTTTATTTTTTTACTATATTTATGTTTATATATTTATATTTGTAGATTTTGATTAATTTTTTTTTGGAATAAATCAATTAAAAAAAAATCATATATAAATAATAAAAAAATAAAAAATTAAAAAATTTTTTTTTAAATTCAAACAAATAAGAAAACTAATTTAATTTATAAAACTGAAAATTGTTCAATCTAAAAAATTCTATTGTCCATAAGGATTTGGAAAATCATTATCATTATTTCCATCAGATTTAATTTGTGAATTAACAGTAGGTAATTTATCATTAGGAACATCCTTATACATTTCACCAGGTTGATTAACAAATTTTTTATCACTAACACTTGATTCTAAATCATTTTTACTGGCATAAGGATTAAAAGCATCTCCACCCATTTGACTGGAATTTGGAAATGCAACTGAATTATTAGGAAATCCACTTTGTTTATTAGGATTAGGAAAATTATTATTACTAGAAGGAAAATCATTATTATTATTATTTGGATTTGGGAATCCTCCAAAAGATGATTTATTACCAGAAGGAAAATCATTATTATTATTATTTGGATTTGGGAATCCTCCAAAAGATGATTTATTATTACCAGAAGGAAAATCATTATTATTATTATTTGGATTTGGGAATCCTCCAAAAGATGATGGATTATTACTTGGTGGAAATGAGTCATTATTAATATTTGGAAAACCAAAACCGCTTTGATTATTTACTTTTTGATTATTATCATTTTTATTTATACTTTCATTATTAAAAGAATATGGATTACCAAAATTACTTACTTTTGGATTATCAAATTGATTTGGATTATTACCAAATTGACTATTACTTGGGAAACCACCTTGATTATTACCAAATTGACTATTACTAGGGAAACCACCTTGATTATTACTTGGGAAACCTCCTTGATTATTATTAGAGAAACCACCTTGATTACTATTAGGGAAACCTCCTTGATTATTATTTGGGAAACCTCCTTGATTCATTTGTTGATTAAAATTCCCAAATCCACCATCATTTTTATTTCCTTGCATATGTTGATTAAAATTACCAAAATCATTATTTTGTTGATTACCTTCATAAGGATTATTAAATTGTCCACTTTGATAATTACCTCCCATATTAGAACCATAAGGATTAAAACCTTGATTACCTCCTCCACCAATATCACCTCCAAAATCCATAGGTTGAATTTCTTGTGGAAATTCATAATTAATTTTACATTCTTTACATAATTGTTTCAATCTAATCATAATAAAAGCTTCAGCAGCAGGTTTAACTTTTAATTTTTCTACTAAATTAATATTAACTAAACCATCAGCATTAGAATCAGCTTTTGAAACATACATTTGACCATATTTCATTTCTATTAAAGTTCTCAATTGATATAATTCTGCTAATTCCAAACGAGAAGATGCATAAATTATTGTATCTAATGGTGCTCTTAAATCAGGAGGACATTGATTTGATGTTAAAAGATAAGTTACTTTTTCTTTTAATATTTCACAAATTGGACCAAGAATATCATAACATGTTATTATGTCTTCATCACGAATTAATGTATCCATTTTTGCCTTTGCTACATCTAAATTGTTTTCTTTTAAGCATTTTCCTATTTCTGTACGTTTTTGCTTTATTGAATATACTTTTTTGTTACGGAATAAGGTTAATTTATTTTGAGCTACCATTATGTATGTTTTTACTTCCATTGCTGTTGGAACTTTTACTGATTGTTTTACGTTCTTTTTGTTTTGTTGTTCATTACCCATTTTTTTTTATAATTTTTTATTTTTTTTTTGGATTTTTATATGTGTTTTTGGACTATTTGTAATAAATGATTTATTGATTTTTGAAATTAATGAATTTTTTTTATATTTTTTTTTATTTTTTTTTGAAGTTTTTGTTTTTTTTTTAATTTTTCATTTTATTTTTTTTATAATTTTTATATCTATTTTTATTATATTTTATCTTGGTTTTTTATATTAAAGATGCTTTATTTAAAAATTTAATATTTTATTCAATTTTTTATTTAAAAATAATATTTTATTTGATTAATCACAATATAAAATAATTAATATTTTTTTAAATAATTTTATAATGTATAATATATATACATATGAAAAACAAATAGCTGAAAAAAATAATGAAATACTTAATAAAGAAAAAGAAAAAAAATTAGAAGAAGACCATAAAAAAATAACAACATTACTTTCATCAAAATTCAAAAAAAGAGTAGAGCAATTTTTATATGATATGATATCAAAACCAGTAATAATAAAAAATTCCTCATATGACCATTTATACAAAACAGAATCTAAAAATTTCATTTTTAATAAATTCCAAACAGACAAAGAAAGAATATCAAAATATTTAAAAACTAACAATTTCAATAGTACGCAACAAATATTTAATCATAATACAAACCTAAAAAAAAATAAAAGTTTAAATGATACTCATTCATTTAATACAACAAATACATTTGATGAATATAAACCTAAGAAAAAAAAAGTTTATCAACCAATAATGAGATTTAAACCAAGAAATGATGCAGAAAGAATTTTAGATAAAATTAATTTAAATGGACTTAATGAATTATCATATGAATCGATATATAAAAAAGTAAATAAATTATTACCTAAAAATAATAGTGTTCCTCCTCCTATAATTAATGAAAAAAATAAAGATTTTATTAATATTAATCAAAGTATTATTAAAGATAAAAATTTTAAAAAAAATAAAAAATATAATATTGATAATGTTAAAAAAAGCAATAGTAAAATTGTTAAAGAAGCAACTAAAGATTATCATATTAAAACTTTTTTTAATGCTGTTAATCAATTTTCTTTAAATTTACCTGATTATATTGAAAGGAAAAAATTTGGAAATTTTATTCATTTTAATCATTTAAATAAGAAATTAATTAAAAATAATTCAACTGGAAAATTAATTAATAATCTTTCTAATAATAAAAATAAAATTAATGTTAAAGAAATTTTAAATCTTAGTAAAAATCCTTTTAAAAATGAAAATAAAGAAGAAGAAATTCAGAAGAATAATTTAAAAAGAAAAATAAATTATTTATTTAAATTATCTAATGCAGAAAAATTTTCAGGAAATGTTTATAATGACCCAAAAAATATTGAATTAAATTTAAATTTAAATAAATTTGATAAAGATTCTGAACAACTTTCATCTTTGACTAGAGAATATAATAATGATAATTATTATATTAATGAAGAAGATGAAATTATTCAAATTGATAATAAAAGTTATCTTAAAAAAGATTTGAAAAATATTAGTAAACATATTTTAAAAAAATGTCATTTTATAAATAAAAAATTTAATGATTCAAAAGAAAATTATTTAGAAGAAGGAAAAGGAAAATTAATGATAACAAATGGTTTATCATTAAAAGAATTTACAAAAAAATATAATTTACCATTTTTAACAAAAATTGAATCAAATCAATTAATATAAATTAAATGAAATTTACAAATTAAAATTCTAAAATAATTATTTTTCATTTTTTAAAAATTAATAAATTTAAATATTAAAAAATGTCTAAAGAAGAAAATAAAAAATATATCTCTACTTATACAACAAAAGAAGTTTCAGAATTTTTAAAATCTTTAGGTTTGGAAGAATTAAATCCAAAAATAGAAGAATTACAAATTGAAGGATATGATTTATGTATTAATAATAATGATTTATTTAATTCATTAGAAATTTTAAATCCTCATAATTTAATAAAGTTAAAAAAAAACATTAATTTAGAATTATTAAAAGAATTAAAAATATATTTTTCATTTTTAGGAAATTTATATCCAATTCAATTAGAAAATGATCCAAATTTAACTATTGAAAATATATCACAAAATATTTCAGAAGCATTTAATATAAATGAAAAATTTGCATTATCAACAATGGACAATAAAATTTTATCTTCAAAATTAAAATTTATAAATTTATTTTTATTAGAACCAGAAAAATATAAAACAATAAAAATTTTTAATCCAAAAGAAACAAATAATAAAATAATAAATAAAAATAAAATTTTTGATACAACACCATCACCAATTTCAAGAAAAAGTGATATTATAAAAAAAGAATTAGAAAATATTCCATATACATATACTTCAAATACAAATACATTTCCAAATGAAGAAAATCAATTTATAAAAAATCAAAATAATAATAAAGAAAAAGAACAAATGATTAATATTCAAATTGATAATAATTATATGAAAGATAATAAAGAACCAAATAATTATTTTCCAAATAATTATCAATATGATAATAATAGAAAGTCTATTAATATTTTTAAAAAAGATTCTTTTTCATCACCTCATTTTTCACCCAGTCAATCATATAATAAAATAAATCAAAGAAATCAAAACAAAATTGATATTTTAGGTGATTTGAGTAATAATTTGAAATTAATGAAAGAGAATTTATTGAAAAATAATATTGAACTTGAATTTCAAGAACCTTTATTAAATATAGAAAATAATAATATATATAATCAATCAGGAGCTTTAATCAAAAATCAAATATTAAATCCAGATATTAATATAAATAATAATAACCAAATTTATAATAATTACAATAAATATTCAAATATGACAACAGAACAAAATCAAAATATTTATAAAAAATATAAAGATAATAATAATTTATATAAAAAATATCCCACTTCTAACACCTCTTTAGAAAATGTAAATGATAAATATCAAAGTAATAGAAATATAAATAATGATCAAAATAAAATTCAAAATATAATTACAAAAACTTCTGAAATAAAAAAAATAAATATAATAAATTCCTAAAAAAAAATAGAAATAAAAATTTAAATATTTAAGAATAAATAATTAAAAACAAATAATATTTTTTTTTTATATAAATTACTTATTTTTCATTTTCTTTTGTAAATCATCTTTAAGTCCCATAAAATGAACAGCTAACTTATATAAAGAATCAGAAATTAATTCATGTTCTCTATTAACTCTTGCTTTTTGTTCTTCATAAGACTTTTTATAAAAATCTAAATCAGCTAATTTAGTATTAATTTCATCATCACTTAATTGTCTATCTTTTGATAATGCAGTTAATTTTCTTATTTCTTCATCTTTTTGAATATTACTTAATTTTAAATTTTGAATTTCATTTTTTAATCCAAGTACTTCACTATTAGAAATAATTAATTCTGATCGTGAAGGAGGAATTGATTTTTCTTTTTCTCCTATTATTTCAGATGAAGAATTTTTTTCCATTTCATTTTGTAGTTTTTCATATTGTTTTATATATTCTTTTTTTTCTTCTAATATTTTTTCTATAAAATCAACTTTATCTTTTAATTCTAATTTTATTTTATCTATTTCATTTTGTTTTGTTGATGTTATATCTTTTATTTTTTCATTTAATGCTTTATTGTCTTCTTCATTTCTTTTTAATTCATTTTTAATTCTATCATTTTCTAAAGAAATTTTTTGTTTATCTAAATCATTTTTTTGCATTTGAATTTCTAATTTTTCTTTTTCTCTTTGCATTTTATCAAATTTATTTTGAAGTGCAATAATATCATTTGTTAATTTATCATTTTCTTCTCTTTGTTTATTTATAATTTCATTATTTTCAATTAATAAAGATTTTTTATCATCTAAACTTATTCTTGGATTTTCTTTTAATTCATCTAACATTCCTTCAATTGCAAAACCAATTTCACTTTGTTCATTTGCATTTGAATTTTTTCTTTCTAAAAAACTCATATTTGTTTTTGCTGCTAATTCATTTTTTAAATCTGCTACTTCAAATTCTAATTTTTTCTTTTCAAATTCTATATTTTTTGTTTTTTCTTTTTCTTTTATACATTCTTGACTTATTTTATCTAATTGATTTTTAATTGCTTCTTTTTCTTTTGTTAATGATGTTATTTGTTTTTTTAATTCTTCAATATTTGGTTGTTTATTATCTATTTTTTCTTTTCCAAATTCTTTTATTTCTTTATATTTTTTATTTAATTTTTCATAATTAGCTTTTATATTATTAAATTCAGTTAATTTTTCTTTAATATCTTCTAATTGTTCATTTAACTTTGATATTATATCTTTTGATCTTTTATTATTTAATTCCATTTCTTCTTTTAATTTTGAAATTTCTAATTCTTTCTCTTCCAATTTACTTTTTAATTCTGTTTGTTTCATATTACTTTGAACAAGTTGATCTTGTATTAATTCAGTATTATTATTATTTTTATTTGAATTTTTAATAATTTCAATTTCATTATCTTTATCTTTAATAGTATTTTCCAAATTTTTTTTTTCTTTTTCTAAATTTTCAACTTTACTTTTTAATATTAAAATTTGTTTTTCATATTCTTTAATCCCTTGAATTAAATTATTTCTTTCTCTATCATATCTACTTACCATAGATGTATTTAAACCAAAAACAGATTTATCTAACATAATTGATCTAGATTGATTTATTGCTTCAGTGTCAATAAAAATATATTTTTCGATAGTAACAAAAAAAACATTACAAATCATTTCATCTAATTCAGCAACTCTATCTAAATAAATTTCTTTTTTTGAAGAAATAGAAGTAATAAATATTAAAATTTCTGATAATAAATTCATTTGATTTGGGTCTTCTTTTATTATATCATTGGCCATTAAAGAATATTTGATATTAAAAGTATTTTGAGAAAATTTATTTTTATCTTTATGTTTTGAAAAATATAATTCAATACATTTTATTATTGACATAAAATTTGCATATCTAATACCAAAACTATCATCTTTTGTTATATCCATTTTTTGACCATTTGATTCTATTTTTGGTTCTCTATATTGTTAAAATTTATTAATTTACATTTCTATTAATAAATTTTTGTAATTAATTTCATTTGATAAATAATTTAGAGATGACATTGGGTTTTTTATTAATGAATCTATTAATTTGTTTAACTATATATTTTAGCTTTCTTATTCTTACAATAAATAATAAATTTGTTTGAGTAGTGTTCAATGTATTTGGAGTTGTCATTTTAAAAAATTTTTTTAATTTTTATTTAAAATAACAATTTTAATATATTATTTTTTTAAATCATAATATTATGTTTTTTTTAATTTTTTTAATAATTAATATTTAACATTTTTATATGAAGAAAGAGGATAAAAACTTTTTATTTTGTCTAAAATATTTATAATTTTAAATAAAGAAACAAAAATTTAATTGAAATTTTGGTAATTTATAATAATATTAAATAAATATTATAAATTTAATAGGGGATTGGGGATTGGGGATTGGGCCCAATCCCCAATCCCCAATAAAAACTTGTATATTTATATCATTTATATTATTTGAATAAAATAACAATAA
>JAEEGK010013096.1_pt1 | contig 18749 bp, 19 predicted proteins | sample 8958771 | NCBI WGS metagenome assembly JAEEGK01 (sample SAMN16246547, study PRJNA631951) | gut metagenome | biome: gut microbiome; feature: rumen; material: SC-attached | host: Bos | place: Iran: Karaj | collected 2018-10
CGACATGGCTACGATCCGACTTAGGAGCCCCAGGAAGCCGCAACGGAAACCAAAACCAAGCGCGGTAGATGTTTCCGGCTCAAACAGCAGGGCCGCGTCATTCAGATGAAGTTTTTCCAATGCGTCCCGCAGGTTGTCATAATCCGTATTTTCTACCGGATACAGACCGCAGAATACCATGGGCGTAGCTTTCCGGTAGCCCGGCAGCGGCTCGTCCGCAGGATGGGCGGCATCCGTAACCGTATCGCCAACCCTTGCCTCGCCAACTGTTTTGATGGCGGCCGCCAGAAAACCTACTTCACCGGCAGTCAGCACGTCCACATTAACGGGAGCAGGCTTGAACACCCCTACCTCCGTAACTTCGTAAGTGGCGCCAGTTGCCATCATCTCTATCTTCATGCCCTTGCGGATCGTTCCGTCATAGACACGGAGATATAAAAGCACGCCTTTGTAGGAATCAAACTTGGAATCAAACACCAGTGCTTTTAACGGTTTATTGTCGTCACATTCCGGAGCGGGAATCCGTTCCACGATAGCCTCCAGGATATCTTCCACCCCTTCCCCGGTCTTGGCGCTGCAGAGCACCGCCTCGCTGGCGTCGATGCCGATGACGTCCTCAATTTCCTTTCGGACCTTATCCGGATCGGCGCTGGGCAGATCAATCTTGTTGATGACCGGGACGATCTCCAGATTATTATCCAGCGCCAGATAGGTATTGGCCAGGGTCTGGGCCTCGATACCCTGGCTGGCGTCAATGACCAGCAACGCCCCTTCGCAGGCCGCCAGGGCACGGGACACTTCGTAGTTAAAATCCACATGGCCCGGCGTGTCGATAAAGTTCAGCATGTAGTCTTCGCCGTTTTTTGCACGGTAAATGCTTTGCACCGCCTGGTCCTTGATCGTAATGCCCCGTTCCCTCTCCAGATCCATGGAATCCAGGATCTGCTCCTCCATCTCACGCTTGGATAAGGTGCCGGTCATTTCAATCAAACGGTCAGCCAGGGTCGACTTGCCGTGATCGATATGGGCAATAATTGAAAAATTACGGATGTGGTCTTTCTGCATATAATCTTTGCGGCTTATGCCGTTCCTTTCTGTAATAAGCTGTTTCTCTTCAAAGCAGACAGCCCTTGGCCGGAAGAGGCGCATTATTCAGCGGTTCCTTACGGTTTATCATGCCTGCCGGTTCTTCATTGTTTCTTAGTTATTATATACGATAATCAAAATTTATAAAAGAAATATTTCAGGAATTGCAAAATCATCTTGCATAAACTAAACTCACGTGGTAAAATACTCTGGTAAAAGTTATAGTAGGAGGTGAATCTGTTGCCTAACATTAAATCTTCTATCCGCAGCGTAAAGACCGACGCTGAACGCCGCGCCACCAACGCAGCCAAGAAAAGCGCCGTACGCACGGTTGCCAAAAAAGTAGAAGCTAAAGTTGCCGAAGGAAACAAAGCGGAAGCTGAAGTAACCTTAAAGAACGCTTCCAGCTTGCTGGATAAAGCGGCTCAGGACGGTGTTATTTCCAAGAATGCCGCAGCCCGCAAAAAATCTAAACTGGCTAAAAAAGTTAACAAGGTACAGTAATTGTTCCTGACAAAAATATCCTGCTTACTGCGTAGGCAGGTTTTTTGTTTTATACGGATATTTCGCAGTAAAATGCAGTAAAAGACTGACAGGTACAGACCGGCTATGCATACAAAAACACCCGCCTGAAAAACAGGCGGGTGTTTTATTACACACTATATTATTTTGCTTTTTTCGAGGCTTTCTTTTTAGCCGGTTTGGTATTAACCGCCTCTTTGAACGCTTTGCCAGCCTTGAACGCAGGAACCGTTGCCGCAGCGATTTTAATGGGTTTGCCGGTCTGCGGGTTCTTGCCGGTACGGGCAGCGCGTGCACGGGCTTCGAAGGTGCCGAAACCGATCAGCTGAACTTTACCTTTTTTGGCAACTTCAGCAATCACATTTTCGGTGAGAGCTTTCAGAACCATTTCAACACATTTTTTGGGCATGCCGCTTGCTTCAGCGGTTGCAGCTACGAGTTCTTTTTTGTTCATGATGTACGCTCCTTTTCAAAAATATTGTGAGAGTGCATGACTACTGGGTTCAAGAATATAATATCAGTATTTATCAGTGTTTGCAAGGGCTAAAACATCTTTCTGCAAAAAAACTTCTATTTGTTATCTTTCTTATTATTTTCCATGATCCGCTGCAGTTCCTGCATGAAGTTCTGCACATCCGCAAACTGTCTGTATACCGATGCAAAACGGACATACGCAATCTGGTCCGTCTTTTCCAGATGCTCCATAACCAGTTCCCCGATTTCCCGGCTGGTAACTTCCGACTCGCCTTTAAGGCGCAGTTCCCGTTCGATCTCATGCGCAATATCCTGCACGGTCTCCGTTGAGACGGGCCGCTTCTCAAACGCTTTCAGCAATCCGCTGAACAGCTTTCCGCTATCAAACAGTTCCCGGCGTCCGTCTTTCTTGTTGACCACCAGCGGTGTTTCTTCATATTTCTCATACGTGGTAAAACGCCGGCCGCACTTGGGACACTCCCGGCGGCGGCGGATAGACGCGCCGCTTTCAACGGAACGGGAATCGATTACCCGGCTGTCTTCAAAAGAACAAAACGGACATTTCATAGTACACATTCCTTTCATCGACGGAGAAAAAACAGATTGGGGTCAGTGACAGAATATAACAAAGCGGCAGTATTACACTGCCGCATGGTTTTACGAGGCACTCAGCGGATCCAGGGCGGAACCTCCGGAGTTGAACTGAATGGTGCAGGATTAATGATTGGTTTCGGTCCCGGTGCAGGAGCCGGCTGTACCGGTTTGGGAGCCGGTTTGGGAGCCGCCGGGCGCGGCGTAACTTTTGAGCCGGGCATCTTTATAGGAGCCTGTCCGGTCAGTACCGGGTTCTTCCCGTTAAATCCGGTTGCGATCACGGTTACACGGATCTCGTCATCCAGTTTTTCGTCGATGACCGCGCCAAAGATAATATTGGCGTCCGGATCCACGGCTTCCGTAATGATGTTCGATGCTTCCGTAACGTCAAACAGGGACAGATCCTTGCCGCCGGTAATATTGAACAGCACACCCCGGGCCCCTTCGATGGATGCTTCCAGCAACGGGCTCTTGATGGCCGCTTCCGCAGCTGCCACTGCGCCGTTTTCACCTTTGGCGGTACCAATGCCCATTAACGCAGAACCTGCATTAGACATAATGGTTTTTACATCCGCAAAGTCGGCGTTGATCAGACCGGGAACGGAGATCAAATCGGAAATACCCTGAACGCCCTGACGAAGTACATCGTCAGCAATGCGGAACGCGTCCAGCATGCTGGTCCTGCGGTCGATGACCTGCAGCAGGCGGTCATTGGGAATGGTAATCAGCGTATCTACACGGTCTTTTAAATTCACGATACCGGCTTCCGCCTGGTTCATCCGGCGTTTGCCTTCAAAGGAAAACGGCTTGGTCACTACGCCGACAGTCAGCGCGCCGGCTTCCCGGGCGCATTCCGCCACGATGGGAGCCGCGCCGGTTCCCGTGCCGCCGCCCATACCTGCAGTTACGAAGACCATGTCCGCGCCCCGTAACTGTTCAACCAGGATCTCTCTGGATTCTTCCGCGGCCTTTTGCCCGATTTCCGGATTGGCGCCGGCGCCTAAGCCTTTCGTCAGCTTTTCCCCGATCTGGATACGGTTCTGCGCTTTGGAGAGCAGCAGAGCCTGGGCATCGCAGTTAATTGCGATAAACTCCACGCCCTGCAGCCCGGAGGTGATCATGCGGTTTACCGCGTTATTGCCGCCACCGCCTACACCAACGACTTTGATCTTCGCCAGCGTTTCCGGAGTGATGCCGGAATCAGCCGGATTATTCATGATATCTTCAAACATATTCGGTATCCCCCTACTTAATAATACTACCTGTTGTTATTATACCATCCAATTCAAAAATAAAAAAGCAAATTATGTAAAAGCTGAAAAGAAATTCTTTATAAAAAGTACTTTTTCCTGCTTCACTTTACGGAGTTCAAACATATTTCATAATTACTCTTATTTTTTCAGATACAACCGGCGGATAATAGCCAGATTGTTAAAGATCCGCATGCCCAAGACCAGAATTACTATCAGATAGAAATCGATATCCATCTTGATTCCCGCGTAACAGAAAAATACAGACAGGAGAATGTTGACGACGAAACCGGAAATAAACACCAGATTGTCATAGTCGCCTTCCATCGCCGCACGAAGTCCTCCGAAAGCGGTATCCAGTCCCGCCATCAGCGCTACAGAAAAATAGGGAGCGTAAATTTTAGGAATAAATCCCGGGGTCAGAACGCCTCCGACAATGCCAAAAATCAGGCCGATAATCGCATAAATCATTGGGCACCTCCGGCATTCTTCTGCGAGGCCTGCCGGCCTTCGGATTTTTCTGAATCTGCACCAGGTATATTTTCCGAAGTTCCTCTGTCAACCGTCACGGTCTGGCCTGCTTCCTTCTTTTCTTCTTCAGACACTGCTTTTGCAAACTCAAAAGTACGTTTTCCTTTAAACGCAGGAACCCTTACTTTGTCTGACTGCACGACATCCGCCTTGATGCCCCAGAATTTAAAGTTTTCAATAACCCCTCCGCGCAATTTCAGGGAGCTTTCCAGCGTCTGGGGATTACCGATAGCCAAAATGACAAAGGGCGCTGCCAGCCGTCTCTCGTTGACAAGGACTGTGGGACCGACACAACGAATCTCACTGGAACCGATCAACCGCTGTCCGTTCAGGGAAATTGCTTCCGCTCCGGCGGCGCGTAACTCGTTTACCACACGAAGCAGGTCTTCATCGTGGATAATATAAAGATTTTTGTTTTCCCCGGTTTTGGCAGCCTGTTTGCTGTCATCAAGAGTAAAAACAATCCCCTTCCCTTCCATTTCCGTTTCGCCCGCCCGGGCTTTCAGGTCGTCCATCTCTTTCTGCGCAGCGCCAGAAATCCGGCCTGCCCTGTACTCGTCCAGCTCTTTTGCCAGCTTATCCCTGTCATCCTGCACTTCCTTCAGGCGGACCGTTAAATCTTCCGCGCGCTGTATCGCCAGATTCTGATATTGATTATGTGATCTCAGCTGCATGGTAATCATATAGCCCAAAATAATACATACCAGAAATATTAATATTCTGGTATGTTTATTTTTTACTGTCATCATCTGTAGTTCCTCTTTTCTGCAACCTGTTCCGTAAACAGGAATCTGTGCAGTTTTTGTTCTCCCGTATATTTAATATAATAATACAAATCATGGATTTGGGCAATCAGCGGTTTTACTTTATTGTTCCTGCTGCCTGAGGCGGACAAAGGGCTTGCTGTACTGCAGGTCCATATACTCAATCTGTACCTTTTTCCCTTTCATCTCGTTAAAGACGGTCATGAATAGTTCCGCTTTCCCTGCCAGTTCGTTGACAGATCCCAAAATAACCGGAAAACCGTACCGCATGTGTACGATCAGTTTCTTTTCCGTATCCACGCTCAGGTCCGCAATCTGTTCCTTTGCGTCCGGCTGCAGTTTATCCATAAATTTCAACACTTCCCGGATCATATCGTTCTGCAGGGTGTCCCCGATAAACGCATTGCCGCAGGCAACGCCTGCCAGACGGGGAATGGACGCGTCTTTGATTCCGTCTGTCATTTCCATGACCAGCGCCGTTTTATCCAGTTTAGCATAATTGCCGTAATCCGTTATTACATATAAAACAGGCTTACGTTCTTTGACATACACATTTAGAACAGATGGAAAATCATAATGGGCTTCCGCGCTTTCCACTCTCACGTCCCCCTGCAGTGCAGCCACGATTTTGTTTTTGGAAACCAGAAACAGATTGACCGGTTCCCTGGAGCCTGCCATCTGTAACAAATTTTCCCGGGTGAACTGTTTGCTCCCGTGAACCACGATATCCCCAAAGGAAAAGTCCGGCCGGTGCACATATTTCCAGCCGGCAACCACAAGAGCCGCGAAAATCAGCAGGCCTAAAAGCCATACTATATCATTCAGCCGTTTGCGGCGATGGTCTGCCTGCAATCTTTCCTGAGAAGATCCCATACTCAAAGCCTCCGGGATATGCGTATTATTTCCTTACAGATGCGCTGTTTCCAATATCATTTCACATAAGTCGCCAAAGTCCGTACCTTCCGCCCTGGCAGCGTCCGGCACCAGGCTGGTAGGCGTCATGCCTGGAACTGTATTCATCTCCAGCACATAACATTTGCCGTTTTTGTCAACCATACAATCCGTACGGGCCACTCCGGCACACCCCAATACTTCAAAAGCCTTCACGGAAATGTCTTTCAGTGTCCGGGTAATATCCTCCGGCAGCGGCGCCGGCACCAGATGATCCACACCGCCCACCGAATACTTGGCATTAAAATCGTACCATTCCGCGTGGGGATGGATCAGAATCACGGGCCAGACTTTCACGGAACCATCTTTTAAACGCATCATACATACAGAGGTTTCCTGTCCGGCGATATACTCCTCCACCAGCACTTCTTCATCGTATTGGAACGCCTCATCCAGTGCTTTCTGAAGACCGGAAATTTCCTTTTCAATGGTAACACCCAGCGAACTTCCCTGGGATACAGGTTTCACAACTACCGGCAGGGAAAATTTATCCGTGATGGCTTTGATCATATCCTGTTTTCCCCGGTCCCGGCGATGCAGGAAAATATAATCCGGCGTCGGGATGTTGCTGCCCAGGAATACCCGTTTGGCAGTCAGTTTGTTCATGCTCACGGAACTTGCCAGTACGCCGGAACCAGTATAGGGAATCCCCATCATTTCCAACGCGCTCTGCAGTCTTCCGTCCTCGCCGTATAAACCGTGCACGGCAATCACCACCACATCCGCGCCGCTTTCCTTCACCTGCTCGGAAAAATTATGCGGCACCAGTCGGATTTCCTTCACGTTATAACCTTTACCCCGCAACGCTGACGCCATAGCGTGACCCGTGGACAGGGATATCTGTTCTTCCGCCGAAGGACCACCCATCACGACGGCCACTGTTTTGTCTTTATCCATATCATTTCTCCACTTTATTTTTCCACTTGCCTGAACTCTTTTACCAGTTCTTCACCGATCCGGAACACATCCCCGGCCCCCATGGTGATGACCAGATCGCCTTCTTTGCAGTTTTTAAAGAGATGTTCTTCCACTCTGGAAAAACTGTCAATATACATAACGTCCTGCCCCGTAATGACTTTTATGGATTCCGCCAGCCCCCTGCCGCTGACACCGGGAATCGGAGCCTCACCGGCAGAATAAATATGAGTCAGAATCAGTTTGTCACAGTTGGTAAAGCATTTACAGAACTCTTCGTATAACAGCTTTGTACGGCTGTACCGATGGGGCTGAAATACGCATACGATCCGTTTTGCCCCGGTTTCCTTCGCTGCCTGCAGCGTTGCCATAATCTCGGTAGGATGGTGTGCGTAATCGTCCACGATCCAGATTCCATTTTCCTTGCCTTTTGTTTCAAAACGTCGTTTGGCTCCGGAGAATTTTGCCAGCGCATCCACGCTGACCTCCGGTGAGATACCCATCAGGGAGGCAGCCGCAAAAGCCCCCAGCGAATTCAGCACATTATGCCTGCCCGGCACAATCAGATGCACAGAGATTAATTTCGCGCCCCCGTGATACAGGTCATAGTCCGTACCTTCTACACTGTGCCGGATATTCTTTGCGCAAAAATCACAGTCCTCTGTCAACCCGTAGGTAATAAAAGGAAGTTCCGTTTCTTCCGACAGGCGGCGCACTTTTTCGTTATCCAGGCACAGAACAGCCGTCCCACCATCTCTCATGTGGGAAAGGTATTCTTTAAAGGCCTGATAAATATTCTCTTCCGTCCCGTAATGGTCCAGATGATCGTCTTCAATATTGGTAATAACAGGAATAAACGGGGTAAATTTTAAGAAAGAACCGTCGCTTTCGTCCGCTTCCGCCACGACCCATTCGCTTTCACCGTTCCGCGCGTTCCCCCCCAGCGCCGTCACATCACCGCCAATCACAACCGTCGGATCGATACCCGCTTCGGCGGCAATTACACCAATCATGGCGCTGGTCGTGGTTTTACCGTGGGCGCCTGCTACGGCGACCCCTTTTGTTCCCTCGCCGTTCAGGAGCGCCATCAGCACATCGCTGCGGTGTAAAACAGGAATATTCTTCTTACGGGCAGCAACCAGTTCCGGATTTGTTTTGGGAATGGCAGAGGAAACAACCACGGCCTCTGCTCCCTCAATCTGACAATCATCATGCCCCATATAGACCAAAGCACCCGCTTCCGCCAGTTCATAGGCCATATGTCCGGCCTGCAGATCGGAGCCTGTCACATCAAAGCCGCGTTTTACCAGCACATAAGCCAACGCGCTCATACCGGCTCCTCCAATACCGATAAAGTGGATATGTCTGTACTTGTCCAACATCTGCTTTACCTCCGCCTCTTTTGGGTTCCCTTATATGTTTCCATACCGGCCATTCTGCCGAACTTGCCGGCATGCCGACATACGGTCAGGGTTCCCTTTTATTTATCAAAGCTGTTGCCTGTTTTGCTATTTCCATAGCGGCTTCCGGCCGTCCGGCCTTCGCCGCAGCCTGCTGCATCTGCCGCAGCTCTTTTTCATGAAGCAGCAGACGCTCAACCTTTTCGTGAAGAGCCTCTCCAGTCAGTTCCCTGTCTAAAATCACCTGTGCCGCACCGGCTGATTCCAGCGCCCTGGCATTGAATTCCTGATGGTTGCCCGTTGCATACGGGAACGGTACCAGGATAGACGGAATCCCTTTTGCCGTCAGTTCCGCAAGACCTATTGCTCCGGCCCGAAACACCGCGAGATCGGCCGCCGCCAGCGCCATGGGCATATCGTACAGATAGGGAGATAAGTGAATATTCGGTTTAAAGCCGCCGACTTCCTCAACCTGCTTCATATAGGCTTCGTAATTGTTTTTTCCGGTGGCGTGCAGTATCTGCACGTCGTCTCTCCCGGAAAGGTCCTTTTCCAACTGGAACGCGGCTTTATTGATGGAAGCGGCACCCAGGCTGCCGCCGGCAATCAGGATAGTCTTTTTATTCACATCCAGTTTGAAGAACTTCAGAGCTTCCCAGCGGGTATGACTTAAAATTTCTTCCCGGATTGGGTTACCAGTAAAAACCCTCTGTGCTTTTCCCTTAAAATATTTGCCTGCTTCTTTATATCCTAAAAATATCTTACTGACAAAATGAGACAGTATCTTATTGGTCACGCCCGGCAGGGCGTTCTGTTCCTGAACGCAGGACGGGATTCCCTGCATGGCCGCGAGAAAAACGACAGGTCCGCATACATAACCGCCCGTACCGATGACCAGGTCCGGTTTATGGACTGCCAGCAGTTTTTTTGCGTCCCCGAGACCGGTGAACAGCTTATATACCGAGCGGAACGTGTCCACGCCCAGGCTCCGTCTGAATCCCTGCACATCAATAAAATCAATGGGATAACCCGCGCGGGGCACCAGATCCTTTTCCAGCCCGTGGGTCGTACCCACAAAACGTATCTCCGCTTCCGGGTAAAGCTTTTTGATTGTATCCGCAATGGTAAGCGCCGGATAAATGTGTCCCCCGGTACCGCCACCGGATACTATAATCTTCATCTGATTCTGATCTCCATTCTGCTTTTTTATTTCAGTTCGTGCACCAGTTTCTTAAAATAGCGTCCCCTTTCGCCCATGTCATGGAACATATCGAAAGAGGAACAGGCCGGAGACAGCAGCACCACCTGAGGTGCTTTTGCCCTGGCATAAGCCGTGTCAACCGCGTCTTTAAAAGAATCCACTACAACTATATTCTCAACGCCGGCTGCCGTGGCAGCCTTGTAAAACCTTTCCTTTGCCTCGCCCAGAAGAATCAGCAGGTCTGTTTTCTCCCGAATCAGGTTCATCATGGGTTCCAGCGGGGTCATCTTGTCATGGCCGCCCGCCAATAGGATGATATGTCCGCTGGGAAACGCTTCCAGCGCTTTGATCACAGAATCCGTGTTAGTCGCCTTGGAATCATTATAGTACGGGACTCCGTGAATCGTTGTAACATATTCGATACGGTGTTCCACTCCCTTAAACCCCAGCAGTGTTTCCCGCATTTTTTCCGGGGTCACTCCTGCAAAAAAGCCGCAGGCAATGGCCGCCAGTACATTCTCTTCGTTGTGGGCGCCAAAAATCTGGAGCTCATTTTTATGGCAAATCTCTTTCACAGCATTTTTCCACTTAATGAAAAAACTGCCGTCTTTCATATAAACGCCTTCCGGCAAGGCCGCCTTGCGGCTGAAATAGCACAATGTGCCTTTCGAATATTTCCCCCAGGTGCGGACCTCCGGATCGTCATAGTTCAAAATCGTAATCTGTCTGGCAGTCTGATTGATGAAAATATTCCTTTTACAACGGGCATATTCCTCCATGGTTTTATGGCGCTCCATGTGGTCCGGCGTAAGGTTCAGGATTGCCGCCACATCCGGGCAGAACTCTTTGATGCCTTCCAGCTGGTAACTGGATACTTCCGCTGCTACCCAGCTGTTCTTATCCAGCCCTTTTACTTCTCTGGAAAGAGCCCGGCCGATATTGCCGCCCACCGCCGTCCTTACCGGCAGCGTCTTCAGCATTTCGCCGACAAGAGTCGTTGTGGTGGTTTTTCCGTTGGTTCCGGTGATGGCCACCATGTGTCCGATATAATTGCGCCAGGCCAATTCGATTTCGCTGATGACCTCCACGCCGTTTTCACGGGCTTTTTGCAACTCCGGGAGATTCCCGGGCACCGCTGGCGATAATACGACCTGCTGCACCCGCCCTAATATCCCCGCGAGGTTTCCGCAGACAAATCCGCCGCCCTGCCGCGCCAGTAATTCTTCTAGTTCAGGTTCCAGCTGTTTCGGGGTGTCGTCATACAGATAAACCGTCTTGCCCTGCTCAACCAGTTCCATTGCCGCGCCTTTGCCACTGATACCGGCGCCAAATACCATTACATTTTGAATATCGGACATATTACATGCCACCCTTTCCCAGGAACCACAGCCCTATGCCGGCCAGACAGAAAACACAGCTCGCCAGCGTAAACACTGCCACGACTTTCGTTTCTTTCCATCCGCCCAGTTCAAAGTGATGATGGATCGGCGTCATACGGAAGACGCGTTTTCCCCCTGTACGCTTAAAATATACAACCTGGATAATAACAGACAATGCTTCCAATACATACATTCCGCCTATAATAACCAGCAGGATCTCTGTATGGGTCAGCAGAGCCAGCGCCGCTACTGCGCCGCCTAAAGCCAGTGATCCTGTATCTCCCATAAACACTTTGGCCGGATGATGATTCCAGACAAGAAAACCCAGACAGCTTCCCAAAACGGCTGCCGCAAACAGGCACAAATCCCCTTCTCCTGCCTGCCAGGCTATATACGAATATGCAGTCAGAACTGGTATGCTGACGCTGGAAACCAGCCCGTCCAGTCCGTCCGTCAGATTTACCGCATTCGTGGTTCCCACCAGAAGAAGCAGTACCAATACGTAATACAGCCAGCCCATATGTACAGAAACAGCGGTTCCCGGGACCCATAAATCCGTGCCGGATGCCCCTGCGTGCTGCTCCACATAATAAATATACGCCATTGCAAGCGCAATCTGCAGAGCCAGCTTCTGCTTTGCCGTAAGCCCCAGATTCCGTTTCATTACGACCTTGATATAATCGTCAAAAAAGCCTATCAGCGCATGGCCGAAGGTCAGTACAAAAGCAATGATGATCAACGGTGTAAAACGGTTCCAAACCACCATGGCCACAAACAGCCCGCACAGCATCATAATGCCCCCCATGGTGGGCGTACCACTTTTTTTCATGTGGCTGGCCGGGCCTACATCACGAATACTCTGCCCAAACTTCAATTTATGTAGGATCGGAATCAATACCGGACCCAACGCTGCGCATACAATCAGGGACGTCAGCAACGCCCCAATGACCTGCATGCCCGTTACTTCCATACTGCGCACCAGACTTTCCTGATTGATTCGGGAAATGGCAAAATATCCTGTCATTCCCGGACAACATTACTTTCTATAAATTACAATACTCATTTACTTTTTGAAAACCAGATCGATGATTCCTGCCACCTGCATGGAATGGGATCCTTTCAGCAAAACAATATCCCCCGGCTGCAGGATATCTGCCAGCTTATCTGCCGCGCCCTGCCGGTTAGTAAAATGACAGGCTGCAACGCCTTCAGCAGCAGCCGCTTCCACAGTAGCTTTTGTTTCCGGCCCATACCCTAACAGAATATCGGTTTTCGCTTTGGCCGCCATTCGCCCGACACTCTGATGTGCTTCCACAGCCGTATCTCCCAGTTCCAGCATATCCGCCACCACCGCAATGGTACGGCAGGGCAGTTTTGCGCTCTGTTTCAGCCTTGCCAGCGTGGCAAAGGCTGCTTCCATAGATGCGGGACTGGCATTATAAGCATCGTTAATCACTGTATAACTGCCAAAATGCAAAAGTTCCTGCCGGCTTCCCGTCAATACCGTTCCCTGCAAAGCTTCTTTTATATTATTTAATTTTACACCAAAATGCCTGCCAACTGCAATAGCAGATAAAGCATTCATCACATTATGCTCGCCGATTTGCGGGATAAAAAACGCCGTCGTTCCGTCTGCGGTTTTGCATACAAAATGACTCCCGCCAGCTGTGATTTCTACAGCTTCAGCCCGTACATCATTTACATCGTCAAACCCGAACCAGCTTACTTTCGTATGCAGCTTATTCTCCATGGCGCGCACCCGGGGCAAATCTCCGTTCAGTACCGCGAATCCGTCGGTTGGCAAGTCCTCCAGAATTTCGCTTTTCGCTTTTGCTATATTATCCAGACTTCCCAGTTCACCAACGTGAGTGGATCCCACATTAGAAATAACTGCCACATCCGGGCAGGCAATGGCGCACATGGCTTTAATCTGACCTAACCCGCGCATGCCCATCTCTACCACTGCAATCTCCGTATCCGGCCGAATGCTTAACAGCGTCCGGGGCAGGCCGATTTCATTGTTGAAATTCGCCTGGGTCTTTACTACGTTGTACCGGGATGAAAGCACCGCTGCCACCATATCCTTGGTAGATGTTTTCCCGTTGGAACCGGTAATTGCCACGACTTTCAGATTGGGGAATTTCATACGGTACGCGTGGGCGATGTCCTGATAGCCTTTTAAAGTATCTTTTACATATATGACAGGAATCCCTTCCACGTCTACCTTCCGGGATGCAAGGATGCCCGCCGCGCCGTTTTCCGCCGCTTTTATCACATAGGCGTGGCCGTCAAAGTTCTCGCCTTTTAAGGCAATAAACAGCTCCCCGTTTTTTATGGTGCGTGTATCCGTATTGATTCCGGTAAAATCCGGATTACCGGAAAAATCGCAATTGCCGCCCGTAGCAGCTACAATTTCCTGTAATGTAATCATGCTTTTTTTCCTTTCCAGTACTCTTCCACCACTTCTTTATCGTCAAAATGGATTGTCCTGTCTTTCAGTATCTGATAGTTTTCATGGCCTTTTCCGGCAATCATGATTACATCCTGATTTCCTGCATGGGCCAGCGCATAATGAATAGCTTCCTTCCTGTCGGCTATCCGTGTTACCGTTTTCCCCGCCGGTACAGGTTTTAAAGCCACTTCGATCTGATCGATTATTTTTTCCGGGTCTTCACTGCGGGGGTTATCTGAAGTAACAACCACGTCATCCGCCAGCTGCAGGGCTATGCTGCCCATGATGGGGCGCTTCTTGTTGTCCCGGTCGCCGCCACAGCCGAACACCGCCCACAGGCGTCCTTTGGTAATCAGGCGCGCCGTATTCAGAACGTTCTCAAGTCCATCCGGTGTGTGGGCATAATCCACGATTACCGTGTACGGCTGGCCCGCTTCCACCAACTGGAATCGCCCCGGCACCCCGGCAAAACCGTTCAGCACCTTTTCGATTTCGACTTTGTCGATTTTTTCTGCCAGCAGGGCGCCCACTGCGCACATCACGTTGTAAACATTGAACTTACCAGTAATATTTAAATGCAGATCCATATCCCCCGCCGGCGTGTGCAGGCACAGATGCATGCCCTTGGCGCCCACTTCATAAGCAAGCGGATAAATATCGTTCTCTTTTCCCATGCCATAAGTAAGATACGCCGCTTTCGTCCGCGCTTCTATAATCTTACTGGCAGGTTCGTCCGCATTAAACACCGCCGTCTTGTTTGGTTTTTCTCCGTCCGTCAGATGTTCAAATAGCAGACTCTTGGCATCCCGGTAGGCTTCCATGGTTTTGTGGAAGTCCAGGTGATCTTCCGTGATATTGGTCAGCACCGCCGTGTCGTATTCGATACCGGCCACGCGTTTCAGCGCCAGCGCATGGGAAGATACTTCCATCACCACATACCGGCAGCCCGCTTCTTTCATGCGGTACAGGAATTTCTGCAAATCCACTACGTCCGGAGTAGTGTTATGTGATACGATAGATTCTTCGTCAATCAACACGTTGATGGTACCAATCATGCCACATTTGAATCCGGCGCTTTTTAATACCTGCCGGATGATGTTTGTGCTGGTGGTCTTACCGTTTGTCCCGGTCACGCCAATCATACGCATGGTCTTGCCGGGATAGTCAAAAAAGAATGGCGCGATGATTTCCATTGCTTCACGCACATCCTTAACCTGTAGCAGCGTTAATCCTTCTGGAATTACAGCAGGAACATCTTCTACCAGGGCGGCGGCTGCCCCCGCTTCTGCTGCTTTTCCCAGAAATCTGTGTCCGTCCACATGGGCGCCCTTTAAAGCGATGAACAGGCTTCCCTGCTGCACGACGCGGGAATCTGCCGTGATATCCGTCACCGTTTTGTCCGTTGTACCTATTACATTTACTTCGGGCAGCAACTCAATCAACTGTTGTAATTTTTTCTGCATAGCACACTCCCCCTTAAATTGAAACGGCAGCCTGTAAAGGCTGCCTCTCAAAATTCTTTTTTCATTCTTACGCAAAATTTTAAAAGGCTATGATAAGTTCAAGACATGTTACTGTCTTATCTTAACACTAACCTACTGATTGACGGCTTTGACATAAATGTTGCTGCGGGCCACTTTCATTCCCAACTGCTTCTCTGCGATTGAAGTAATGCGTTCCGGTCCTTTCAGCTGATCCACCTCGATTTTCAGTTCGGCATTCTTGGCTATCAACTGGGATTCCTGGGTTTGCAGTTTGATCAGATGATTGCCCGCGCTCACCAGAGCGGCGCTACGCATAACCGTAGCGAAATACATTGCCAGCACCAGCCCCACTGTAACAAACAAACGGCGTCGGAACAGTTTATAGTTGGCCTTACGGATGCGTTGGCGGCGCTGTTCCAGTTCATTAAGCTCTCTGAGCCGCTCCTGCTCCGACTGCGCCCATTGGTCCTCATAATTGTACTTTCTAGCTAACATATGCTTTTGCCTGCCTTTTTATATAATACTTCTGTCTGAAGATTCCTTCTTTGTCTGGTCAACCCGTTATAACTTTTCCGCAAAACGCAACCTTGCGCTTCTTGCCCTTGGGTTCATTGCTACTTCCTTATCCCCGGGGACCAGGCTGCCCGGTTTGCTAATCAGCGGTTTCCTTCCACACACACAGGGCATATGAGGCGGACAGATACATCCTCTTGCCAGCTGGACCAGTTTCTGCTTTACAATCCTGTCTTCCAATGACTGGAACGTGATGACTCCGATTCGTCCGCCAGGCCGTAGCGCATTTACCGCATCCTCCACTACCTGATCAAGGATGTTCAGTTCATCATTCACTTCAATCCGCAGAGCCTGAAAGGTTCTCTTTGCCGGATGGGGGCCTTCTTTACGGGCTCCTTTGGGAATCGCTTTTTTTATAACTTCTACCAGTTCACCGGTAGTATGCAGCGGCTTTTTCTGCCGCTCCGCTACAATAAACTGCGCAATCCGTTTCGCCCACCGTTCTTCCCCATACCGCCAGATCAGTCCGGCGAGTTCTGCTTCGCTGTACATATTTACGATGGTATCCGCGGTCAGTGTGCTTTCCTGGTTCATCCGCATATCCAGCGGACCTTCATGCATGTAGGAAAAGCCCCGTTCCGGCGTATCCAATTGATAGGAAGATACTCCCAAATCAAAGAGGATGCCTGTAACCTTTTCTACGTCCAGTTTATGCAAAACTTCTTTCAACTCTTTAAAGTTGGACCTTACGATCTCTACTATGCACTGTGCGTCTTTTAGCCGTTCTTTCGCCGCAGCCAGCGCATCATCATCCTGATCGATACCAATCAGCCGTCCTTTATCCGACAGTCGTGCAACAATTTCAGAAGAATGACCTGCCCCGCCCAGCGTGCAGTCCACATAAATGCCGTCCGGATCTGTAACCAGCCAGTCTATACATTCTTTCAGAAGAACACTTACATGAGCAAATTCCATAAACGCCTCATCAAATGTCCAGATTCAGGTCGTCAAGACCTTCCTCTATCATCTGTTCTGCAGCTGCATTTCGCTCCTGCCACCTCTCTGCAGACCAGATTTCCGCTTTGTCGCCTACACCGACTATTACGGTATCCTTATTGATACCTGCGTGTTCCCGCAGGCTGGCACTCAGCAGCACGCGCCCCTGCTTATCGCAGGAAAATTCATCAGCGCCGGAGAAGAAAAATCGTTTAATATCCCGGTTCTTTTTCTGCCCCATGGACAACGCGTTCAACTTGTCCGAAAACAGTTTCCACTGTTCTTCGTCATATATCATCAGGCAATGATCAAATCCTTTGCTGATGAAAAAGCGCTTTCCCAAAACATCCCGTAATTTGGCAGGAATGAAGAGACGACCTTTGTCGTCTAAAGAATGCCGGTACTCACCCAGGAACATTTTCTTCACCCCTTTGCCCCACATTTCACCACTTTTCACCATTATACAGGTATTCCCCTTATTTTGCAATACTTTTATTGATGTTTTTTGAAAAAAGAATGAATTTTTATTTCCTGTCTTTTCCTTTTCATACAACAATGCTATAATATCACTGCAATAATATTATTACGAGGTGAACAATATGGAAGTAAAAGACGTTAAAAACACTGCTGACGTGATTACGGCAGACACCAATATTATCGAAGCCGTTCAGGCGCATCCGGAGATTATGCAGGTATTTGCCGATTACGGTCTGGGCTGCATAGGCTGTATGGCTGCCCAGTTCGAAACCATCGGTGAAGGTGCCGGTGCCCATGGTCTGGATGTGCCCGCTCTGATCAAAGACATCAACGAATGCATCAAAGATAACGCGGCAAAATAGTACGTAATTCGCAGCAACACAAAAACGGCTGTACCCTTTCAGGTACAGCCGTTTTTATGTTGAAACTAATGGGCTAAATACTTAGCGGTCTGCTATTCCCGACAAACCGCTTTTGTATGCCGAACTGTTACGGATTTATGTTTTCTCTTTTCCTCTGTCCTGCATTTCTTTCCACAACTGCTCTGCCGTTTTCTTCAGTACCGGATGTACCATGTGCGGTGCAATCTGCACCAGTGGGCGCAGCACAAAATCCCGGTTCTGCATATCCGGATGAGGCACTTTCAATTCGGGCAGTTCAATGATCCGGTCGTCATACAACAGCAGGTCCAAATCGATATTCCGCTCTCCCCAGCGGCGGACTCGTTTCCGGCCCATCTCCCGTTCAGTCTGCAATAAAATCTGCAACAACTCTGCCGGAGATTTATCCGTTTCTATTTCCGCCACAGCATTCAGAAAGTCCGGCTGGTCCACTACGCCATAGGGTGCAGTCGAAATAAAACCGGAAACCCGGCAGACCGTTATGCCTTTTTTAGTCAAACGCCGCAGGGCTTCTTTCAGATTATTCTCTTTGTCTCCCAGGTTGCTGCCTAGCGCAATATAAATTGCCATAACCATTCCTTAGTCAGATTGCTTCCGCATAACCGCAGAAGCTGCAGCTTACAAACAAAATAAAAGTTAAGACGCAAAAAACTCTACACTTTCCGGATGGCTTCCAGCATGCGAATCAGCCGCACATTCTCCTTAACGTCATGCACACGTATCAGACTGGCTCCGGCATATACAGCAGAAGCCGTGACTGCCAACGTTCCTTCCAGCCGTTCTTCCGGCGGAAGAGTCTGCTTTAGTCCCAAAACATTGCCGATTGTAGCCTTGCGCGATGCCGCCATTAGGACTGGATACGAATTTACGGTAAGGGCGTTCAGATTCTGCATCAGCCTCAGGTTCTGTTCATCATTTTTGGCAAAGCCGATGCCCGGGTCCAGAATGATTTTATCCGGACCGATCTGCCTCTCCTGCAAAAGAGCAGCCCTGTTCACCAGGTATTCCGTCACTTCCTGTACCACGTTCTTATATTCGCACTGTTGCTGCATATCTTTGGACGTGCCTCTGCGATGCATTAAAATAATGGGCGCTTTGGCTTCCGCCACTACATCCATCATCGCATCGTCTGCCGTCATGGCGCTGATATCATTGATGATATCGCCCCCGCACTCCAAGGCTTCCTTTGCCAATTGAGCGCGATACGTATCTACAGACACAATACTTTCCGGAAATCTCTTTTTGATTTCCGCCACCGCAGGCAGCACCCGCTGCCGTTCTTCCTCCGGGGTAACCGGATCGCTGCCGGGCCGGGTAGATTCTCCGCCGATATCCAATATGGCAGCGCCCTCCGCCAGC